>Ga0265295_1001105_pt1 | contig 49370 bp, 26 predicted proteins | sample Munlansysbiofilm_FD_192503 | JGI IMG/M metagenome (GOLD analysis project Ga0265295, IMG submission 192503) | Leachate microbial communities from a municipal landfill in Southern Ontario, Canada - Methane capture system biofilm | ecosystem: Engineered > Solid waste > Landfill > Unclassified ...
GTGGATTCATGGACAAAGAGAAGGAATGAACACAAAAGGAAAATTGAATGGAAGTTTACAAGGAAGAATGCAGATGAGAAAATGTCAAAGTATTATGTGAAATAATTAAATGGTCATGACACTAGTCCAGAATGTAAAATCTGGAGTTGCGCTTATTGATGAGACTGGCAGGTTCGCAGTGGTAAACCCATCATTTATGCAGATTTTTGGCCTGGATAGCGAGCTCGACATTCTAAATATTAATAGTCAGGAATGGAGCAGATGGGAAGTCTATGGAGAGGATGGTAAACTACTGCATGTCGATGACCATCCCGTTAGAAAGGCTGTGAGAACCGGTAAGCCCGTGAAAGACCAGCTCGTAGCCGTGCGGAATCCCGAGGAAAACGAACTCACCTGGATGCTGATAAGCGCCGAACCGGTCATGAAAGAAAATGGCCATATATACAGGATAATCTGCACTTACCATGACATTACCGAACGCAAACGGGCTGAAGAGGCGCTGCGGAAGAGTGAGGAGCGTTTTCGTGCTCTTGTAACGGCCAGTTCAGAAGTGGTATATCGTGTGAGTCCTGATTGGAGCGAGATGCGCCAGCTCTATGGTCGAGGTTTTCTTGCAGATACGGAAATCCCAAGCAGTTCATGGCTTCAGGAATATGTTCCTCCGGAAGATCAGCCTCGTGTGACAGCCGTCGTCAATGAAGCTATAAGTACAAAGAGCACTTACCAGCTGGAACATCGGGTCCGGCTAGCAGACGGCAGCCTTGGATGGATCTTCTCGCGTGCGGTTCCTATGCTGAATGCTAACGGCGAAATCGTTGAATGGTTTGGTGCCGCCAGCGATATCACCGAGCGCAAACGGGCCGAAGAGGCACTTCGTGAAAGTGAGGAGCGTCTGCGTCTCCTGGGCGACAACTTACCGAACAGTGCAGTTTATCAGTATATCCATGAGCCCGACGGCAGTGTCCGGTTTCTGTACTTCAGCACAGGCATCGAACGGCTCAACGGCATCAATGTCCAGGATGTGCTGCGTGACCCCAGCACACTGTACAGGCAAGTTCCGCCGGAATATTTAGAACGGGTCTTTGAAGCAGAGGCGCTTAGTGCGAGAGAGTTGTCGGATTTTGATATGGAAGTACCTATGCGGCTGCCAGATGGCCAGGAGAAGTGGATGCGACTTCACTCCCGTCCTCGCCGGCTTCACGACGGCCGAAAGATATGGGATGGCGTTCAAATAGATGTCACTAAGCAAAAGCAGGCAGAGGAAGATCTAAATAAAGTACATTATAATCTGGAAAAATTAGTTGAAGAACGTACATCAGAGCTTGAAAAGGCTTATATTTCATTGAAAGAGAGTGAAAAAGGCCTCGCTGAAGCTCAAAGAATGGCTCATATTGGAAACTGGGAATGGGACATTGTAACTGGTAAAGCATATTGGTCTGAGGAAATGTATCGTATCTTCAGATGCGACTCTAGAGAATCAGCACCGCCTTATAACGAATTTTTAAATTACGTACATCCGGAAGATCGAGACTATTTGGATAGCGTCCTTAAGAAAGCTGTAAAAGGAAGAATTCACAGTATTGAATATAGAATCGTCTTGGCTAATGGGGAAGAGCGTGCAGTCCATATGCAATCTGAGGTCATTTTTGATGGAAAAAACAACCCTATCCGGATCAAAGGAATAATTCAGGATATTACAGAGCGTAAAGAAACAGAAGAAGCCCTGAAAAATATTGAGACTGCCCGTAAAAAGGAAATCCACCATCGGATTAAGAATAATTTGCAGGTAATTTCCTCACTACTTGACCTTCAGGCTGATAAGTTCGATAATCCGACAGTTATTGAGGCTTTCAGAGAAAGCCAGAACCGGGTTATATCTATGGCTCTCATCCACGAAGAACTTTATAAAGGGGAAAATACCGATACTCTTAACTTTTCAACTTACATAAAAGAGTTAGCTGAAAATCTTTTCCAGACTTATAGCCTTAGTAGCAAAAACATCCATCTGAATATGGATCTGGAAGAAAATGCGTTATTTAATATGGATGTTGCTGTCCCGCTGGGAATAATTATCAATGAACTCGTTTCCAATTCCCTCAAACATGCATTTCCGGGCAGAGACAGTGGAGAAGTCCGAATCGAACTCCGCAGAGAAAAAAATGGAAAGCACAAAAAGGAATGTAATAAGGTCACCAGTTTTATTCTGGCTGTTTCAGACAATGGTATAGGCATTCCTGAAAATCTCAAAATTGAAGTTGCTGGTAGTCTTGGCATACAGCTGATAACCGCCCTTGTTCATCAGTTAGATGGGGAACTTGAACTTAATAGGAATAACGGAGCTGAATTTATTATTAAGTTTTCAGTAAGAGAAAAAAGTAATCAGGCGTCACATCCAGCAGTATAAAAGAATAAGTTAGGCATATTGCTGCCTAAGAGAGGGAGCCAGAGGGGAATATGGACACAAAAATGAAGCAATTTCCGACAAATATCTCTAATCCTGTGCTCAGTGTTGGAATGGATGGGACTGTTCTTTACTCAAATGAGGCTGGGGAGCCCTTGTTGCATGAGTGGGGCGTTAGAGTCGGAGAAAAATTGCCTTCAAGTATCGGATATATTGCGCAAAGGGTAATTTCTCGGAATAACCCGGAAAAAATCGAAGTTAAAGTGGGAAAAAGCGTATATCTGATTGTTTTTCACCCCTTATCCATGCAGGAGTGCGTAAACATTTCTGGATTCGATATAAGTGGTCAGAAAGAGTTTGAAGAAAAGCCTCTGGAGAGCAAAGAGAAATATCAGGATCTCTTCAATTTGATTGAACAGGCGGTACAGATTGGCGAGATCGTCTTTGATGAAAACGGTCGGTCAATTGATAATATAATTCTTGATGTTAATCTCGCGTATGAGAAGCATTCAGGTCTCAGGCGAGAACAGGTTATCGGTCGGGGTTTCAAAGAGATATTCCCCATCGTTGAGCAGAGATGGCTGGATCGCTACGGAGAGGTTGTTCGCACAGGTATGGGAATGCACTTCGAAGAATACAACGCTTCTCTTGACAGATGGTTCGAAGTATTTGCAAGCCCGATGGGAAGTAATCGTTTCATTGCGGTCTTTAGCGACATCACCAGGCACAAGCAGACAGAAGAGGATCTTCTCCGGTCGGAGCAACATTATCGACTTTTACATGAGACTATGCTTCAAGGTGTGGTCTACCAGGATGCAAGCGGTAAGATAATCTCCATGAATCCCGCAGCTGAGAGAATTCTTGGTAAAACTCCAGCTGAGTTCCTGGGTAGCTCTTCTGTGGGTGAAGAGTATCTTACTATCCGGGAGGACGGCTCTATGTTCCCGGGACTCGAGCATCCAGCTATGGTGTCCCTGCGAACAGGGCAGAAAGTGCAGGGCGTGGTGATGGGAGTTTACAATCCCCGGGAGAACTTCTATCGCTGGATCAACATTAATGCTGTGCCCATTTTCCGGACTGGAGAAGACAGGCCCTTCCAGGTATACACCCTGTTTGATGATATAACTGAACGCAAGCAGGAAGAACACAGGATACGCAGATACAATCGTATCCTTAAGGGAATCAACCGGATCTTCAGCAATGTAGTGCAGGCAAAAACAGAAGAAGAAGTGGGAAATGCATGTCTATCTGTAGCCCTGGAAGTGACCGGCAGCGAGTTTGGTTTCATTAATGAAATGGGTACCGACGGCCTTCTCCATGATGTTGCAAAAAGCGATCTGGGATGGGAACGGTGCTTCATGTACGACAAGACCGGACATCGCCGTCCTCCGAGCTTTTTTGCTGTCCATGGCCTGTACGGCAGTGTCATTATCAATGAGAAAGGCTTCTTTACCAGCGATCCGCCATCACATCCCGACAGTATCGGGATTCCATATGGTCATCCGCCGCTCACATCGTTTCTTGGCGTACCGCTTGTCCAGGACGGGAAAACGATTGGCTTGATCGCGGTTGCAAATCGTGAAGGGGGCTACAGCTCTGAGCAGCAGGAGGATCTCGAAGCTATCGCGCCGGCGGTGGTGCAGGCTCTGCAGAGGAAAAAGGCGGAAGAAGCTCTCAGGTTATCAAATATTTATAATCGTAGCCTTATCGAATCCAGTTTGGATCCTTTAGTAACCATTGGGCGTGATGGTAAAATTACGGATGTGAATTGTGCTACAGAACAGGTTACCGGATATTCCAGAAATGATTTGATTAAAACTGATTTTTCAGATTACTTTACTGAGCCTGAGAATGCTCGTGCAGGCTATAAGCAGGTATTTACAGATGGTGAAGTTCGGGATTATCCCCTTGAGATTCAGCATAAGGATGGACACATAACCCCTGTTTTGTACAATGCTTCAGTCTATAGAGACGAGAATGGAGAGGTTATTGGTGTTTTTGCGGCTGCCCGTGACATCACCGAGCGCAAGAGGGCGGAGCACCAGCTCAGTAACGAACTGGCGCGAGCGACCGGCTTATATGAGCTCTATACCCGATCATCGAACCTATCAGACCGCGAGCTCTACGATTTCGCACTCAATCAAGCCGTCAAGATAACCGATAGCACGATCGGCTTCTTTCACCTCGTCTCCGAGGACGAAAAAGAGATCATCCTCACCACCTGGAACCAGGAAGCATTGAGGTCATGCACGGCAGGGAACGAAGGGCACTACCCTATTGAAAAGGCAGGTAACTGGGTCGATTGCGTCCGGCTCAAGCGGCCGGTGGTCTACAATGACTTTCCTTCCTCACCGAACCAAAAAGGGCTGCCTGCCGGACACGCTACAGTGAATCGATTCATGAGCGTGCCGGTCACCGAGAACGGCAAGGTGAGGGTCATCTTCGGTGTGGGCAACAAGGTGGATGAGTACGACGACCGCGATGTTATGCAACTCCAATTGGTGGCCAATGAGCTTCACAAGATTATGAAGCTGCGCCGCATCGAGAATGAGGTTCGGGAGAGCGAGGCCTTCCTCCGAGACATCATGGAGAACGTCTCAGACGCCATCTTTGTCAAGGATAGAGAAGCCCGGATGATCCTGGCAAATACAGCTTTCTATAGGCTTATGGGCAAACCCCCTGAAGAGGTCCTCGGTAAGACCGTTGCCGATTTTCACCCTCCTGAGATCGCCAGGAAGCTAGCGGAGGACGACAAACGAGTCATGGAGGCCGGAAAAGGGACAACCTTAGAGGAAAGAATATTTACATCATATGGATGGCGCATCCTCCAGACTGTAAAAGCACCGTATTATGATGGACAGGGCAACATCATAGGATTGATAGGGGCTGCCCGTGACATCACCGAGCGCAAAAAAGCAGAAGAAGCTCTAAAAAAAGCATATGACAATTTAGATAAACTGGTTAAAGAACGTACAGCGGAGCTTGAGAAAGCTTATACCTCCTTGAAAGAAAGTGAAAAAGGTCTTGCTGAAGCTCAAAAGATGGCTCACATTGGAAATTGGGATTTGGATCTTGTAACTGGTGAAGTATTCTGGTCTGATGAGTTATATCAGATTTTTGGACGTAATCCTCAAGAATCAGGCGCAACTTACCATGAACTTTTAAATTATATACATCCCGATGATCGAGATTTTGTGGATAGTGCTATCAAGAAAGGTTTAAACGAAAAGCCATCTGGCATTGATTACAGGGTTTTACTGGCTAACGGGGAAGAACGCAACGTCCATGCGGAGAGCGAAGTCATTTTTGATGAGAATGATGTTCCTGTTCGAGCGAAGGGAATAGTCCAGGATATTACTGAGCGTAAAAAATCAGAAGAGAAAATTCGAAACTTAGCGAATATCGTGGAATCATCAAGTGATGCTATTGGCACTATATCCCTTGAGGGCGTTATTACAAGCTGGAATAAAGGAGCAGAGCAGGTTTATGGTTATTCAGCGGAAGAAATTCTTGGAAAGACTGAGTCCATCCTGACTCTACCCCATTTAAGTGAAGAAACAAAAAAATTAACTGACAGGGTTATAAAGGGAGAAAGAATCAATAATTATGAGACTTCACGGTTAAGAAAAGACGGCACAATAATAAATGTTTCATTAACTCTTTCTCCGGTTTTTGACGCCTCTGGAAAGCTGACTGCTGTCTCAGTCATTGCCAGAGATATAACCGAAAGAAAAAGAGTAGAAGAAAAACTTCGGGAAATTGAGGAAAAGTACCGCAACATTGTAGAGACAGCAAACGAAGGTATACTCATAATAGACGATGAAGCCATAATCACTTACGCTAATAAGAAAATGGCGGATATGCTCGGATACACTCTGGAAGAAGGTCTTGGCAGACCGGTATGGGACTTTGCCGATGAAGAAAGTAAGACTATCCTCAAACAGAGTCTGGAAAAGAGACGGCAGGGTATCAATGGGAGTTACGAATTGAAATTAATATGTAAGGATGGCTCATCCTTATGGGCACTCATAAATGCTAAATCCATTTTTGATAAAGATGGCAAGTTTATGGGTACGGTGAGCATGCTCACTGATATTACCAAACGTAAAAAGGCTGAAGAAGCTCTGGAAAGGATGGATAAAGCCCGGATAAAAGAGATTCATCACAGAATCAAGAACAATTTGCAGATAATCTCTTCCCTGCTGGATCTCCAGGCTGAAAAGTTCGAGGACGAAAATGTTATAGAGTCTTTCAGGGAAGGCCAGAACAGGGTAATCTCAATGTCCCTCATCCATGAGGAACTCTATAAAGGAGAAGGGACCGATACACTGGACTTTTCTGCATACTTTAAAAAGTTAGCTGAAAACCTTTTCAAGACATACAACCTTAGCAGTAAAAATATCAGTCTGAGCATGGACCTGGAAGAAGACACTTTCTTTGATATGGATACTGCTGTCCCGTTAGGAATAATTGTTAATGAGTTAGTTTCAAATTCCCTCAAGCATGCATTTAACGAAGACGAAGAAGGGAAAATCCGAATCAAACTCTGCAGGGAAGAGAAGAATAGTGAGATGGGCATGTCTCTTTTTAGCCTGACAGTCTCGGACGACGGGAAAGGGCTTCCTGATGACATGGAATTAAAATGCGTCGAGTCACTTGGCCTTCAGTTAGTAAATATCCTTGTTGACCAGCTTGATGGAGAACTCCAACTTAAGCGGGAGCAGGGTACGGAATTTACCATCAAATTTAAAGTAATAGAAAAAGATAATCCGGCTCATGCAGGCTTAAAATCACAAAAAAACGGATAAAAAAGTTTGGTGCGAGGGATTATTCAAACACACTAATCCCTACAAACTGGACTCTGAATCCATTTATATGAATGGAATTCGTGTCTTTGTCCTTGTAGAATATGATATACTTAAGCAATGATCCCTAAAAAGAAATATAAAGCCCTTTTTTCAGTTCAGTTGTGGAAATCCTATAAAGGTTTGATGAAACCAACTATCTGGACTCATTGAGGATAGACATTTACAACGTGTGTTTGTTTTCCATGTTGCATATCTGGATTTTCGGTCCCGCTGTGACAGCATTCCCCTGAGGCTTTCAGGGGGTCTACGCGGATAGTGGTGTCGGAAAGATAGGAAAAATTCTCCAGAAGCTTTTTTTCCACTGCGCTGGCAATTTCGTGCCCCTCTTCAACGGAAAGTGAAGAGGAAACGGATGCCTTGATCTCTGCATGGAGCCTGTGCCCTATCCAGCGCACCCTGAGGTCTGTTACTTCACAGACACCTTCAACGCTTTCAGCAATATTTTTTACCCTGTCGATAATTTCAGGCTCAACGCCGTCAAGCAGGCGAGTAAATACGAGTTTACTGGAATCAAGAACTATTTTGAGAATGGTTATTGTTATCAGCATGCCTATAAGAGGGTCAAGGACCGGAAATCCTGACCACACACCGATTGCCCCTAACAGGACAGCAAGGCTGGTAAAGCCGTCCACCCTGGCATGATATCCATCTGCGACAAGGGCTGCACTCCCGATTTCTTTTCCAACTTTCATGCGGAATTCGGCAACAACTTCGTTTCCGATACAGCCTATGATTGCTGCAAGAGCTACAGCTTCCAAATGATCTACGGGCTGGGGATTTAAAAAGCGGGTTACGGACTCATAGCCTGCAACTGCTGCGCTGAAAAGGATCAGAAAAACAATGATTACACCTGCAAGATCTTCTACCCTGCCGTATCCGTAAGAAAAGCTTTTGCTCGGCTTCCTTTTTGCGAGGGAAAAAGCTATTGCAAGGGGGATTGCTGTTGATGCGTCTCCGAAGTTATGGATGGTATCAGCAAGAAGGGCAACACTGCCCGAGACATACACAATGAAAATCTGCAGGACGGCTGTGACCATAAGCCCTATGAAAGACCATTTGACAGCCCAGAGCCCTCTGCTGGTAGCAGTTATTGAAGGATCTACAGCTCCGTGAGTATGACTGTGCCTGTGGGAGTGAGTTCTGGAATGAGTACAGGCGTGCTCATAACTCTTATGTGACTGTTCGGAACTTTCCTTCTTCCCGTGTGAATGATAATTGGAATGCTTTTCTGACATGATTACTCCAGATCAATAAGATTTTTTAAAACAATTTTTTTATCGGATACTCTATTGACTATTATATGCTCATCTGAAATTCATAGAAGAAGATTTAATTTTCAGTATCTGTTAAGCGTTTAAAAGAAGGTTTGTTGAAGCTAAAGCAATCTAATCTGTTTTTTTCTTTTGTTTTCGTTATATCCGCATCCTCTACTTACGATATTTTTTTAATGACCGTGGGTTATATCTCTTTATTTTTTAAATAATTAATATACATTTTTTCTTATATGTCCTATATGGGAATACTTAGTCGAATGAAAATTGCTTTATCTGTCCTTAGTTGTATAATTAATTGATAAAGCTTTTCTTTCTAATTTGTCCTATATAAAAATACTTATATTTAAAAGAATGATGCTTTTGAACAAACAATAACAAACTGAGATCCGGGAATGCTCTAATTTATTTTATATCTTCATATGTGATGAAAATTCTATGTAATAACAATTAGATGCTCTGAACTATGAATTCAGTTTTTAGTGAGTTAAGGACTCAAAATAAAAGCCGCGTCCCTATAAAATCGGGTCTCTTAAAACCGGGGCTTTTAAGACCGAGTCTCTAATAGAAATTGAGTTCAGGATAAAAATTGAGTTCAGGATAAAAACTGAGGCTCGAAAGTTGAATAACAGCAAAAGCCGAAAAAAGATAATGAGAAATGCAATTTTAACGCAGAAATCAGGTAAGCTCCCTCCAGGGCCAGATATCAGTCTGCTCTGATCAGTCTGCTCTGATTAGTCTGCTCTGGAAAGGGTTTACCTGGAATATCTCACTCCGGATTAACCTACGAAAATAAAATTCTCAAATTGCCATGGGTCCGGGTCGTGCTTCACGGCGGGGCTTTCTTTGAAAAATATTTTGCGGTTTTTGAGTGGTGTCCAGTCCGAAGGTGTCGAAATAAATTTCCCGAGGTACGGTCTGGCAATATCCAGGACAAAATCATGGGGCAGGTCCTCAGGTGTTTTAACGCCTTCCCGCGGGTTTTCAAGCATCCATAGTATGGCAGCAACAATGCCTGCAGCTACCTGAAGAGTTGTAGCATTCTGGCCGGGAGCGAGGGACCTTGCCTCTTCAATGCTCAACGCACTCCCGGTCCACCAGGAATTATAAGAGTGACCCATCAGGAGTGCTCCCATTATATCTTCGCCAGATACGATTTCATTTGTCATGATCCTGAGCCTGGGTTGAAGCTCATAATTCCTGCCACGCAATTCGCAAAGAGAGGAAAGGGTATCATGAGAGGGCATGTAAGCATAATGTACTGTGGGGCGATATACCGCTTTTTCACCTTCCCAGACAGTTAGCAGTTTTGAAAGGCCATATGATTCTCCGTGACGGATAGCCATACCTACAATTTCTTCGTCAGGTATCCACGACCTGACCCATGCATTAACGCCCATCTGAGGAAGGAGAATTACATTTTTCGGTCCGTAAGGAGGTATATGTGCGAGGGGAGGCAATTTGCTCTCATGGGTGCCCCAGGCTATTTCAACCGGAGCAGTTCCTTCTTCTCTTAATCCTTCAATGCTCCATGTTCCTACAAATTCATTAACTTCCTTTGGCCGGCTGGCAATTTGAGTATCCCTTTCGCTGCAGTGGATCACCCTGATTCCCAGCTTCCGGGCCAGGCGGGCAAAGTCCCTGTTTTTTGCAAGGAGGGCAATTTCCTGTTCGTCTTCGGGTGATACTTTTTTGTCTTCACAGGTGCGGGCGGCAATATCCAGCAAGCCCTGCTTTACGAAGTGAGTTATCAGGCCCGGATTTGCTCCATGGTCAACAACAGCAGTCGGAGCATCTTTCCAGTCGCGGGAAAGTTCCTGCAGTCTCATTTGCCGTAAATAAAGAGATTTTTCCAATAAACTTTGAGTCAGAAATTTCTCAGCAGGGTCCCATACTTCAACCGAAGTATTAACGTACAGTACCTCATGATCATGGCACCACTTAACGATTTCATTGGCATCGATATTCCACGAAAGATCAATGATCATTCCTTCATTTTCCATATTTTGTGACAGAACCTGATCCAGATTTTCCGGGGTAATCTTTTCACGGACAAACGTTAATCCCTGATTAGTATACTTTTTCAGGGCTTTTGACTTGTCTTCAAAATCAATTAAGGTGATGTTTTCAAGCGGGATATCGAGCTTATCCAGTAAAAGGGGCAGGGTGCACTGTGAAACTGAACCATAACCAATAATCAGGACTTTATTGGAAAATCTTTTTTTCATAGGATTCGTAAACGTGAGACATGAATATAACTTTTCTCATATTAACTTCTCTCAATAATGCTACCTGATTTCTCCAAACTCTGGTGGAGGTTCATGGGATAAAGATAATCTACTTACATCTCACTAAAAAAATCCGGGTAATCTTTGCCATGGATCGTGACACATTTAGTCAAAACTTTTTTTATTTCAGTTCAGAAAGAGCTTTACAAACCGTTCAGGGCTGCATCCCGGGATATAGGCAGCTGATTAAGAAGTATTCTTAACAAAACAGGTTTGAGACGGCAAAAGCACGAGCCTGGTAGCGGTTAATAGGTAGTGAGATTCATGGAAAAGGAAATATTTTTTATTCAGCCTAATTCTGGACCCTTTTTCTCATATCTTTTCTCTTCCTTTTCGACCGCCGTTTGATCATTTGTAAGTTCTACTTCTTTTTGTGAATTTTGCTCGTAAATTAATCATAACCGGAAAATATTCTTGCTTTATCCTTTTCTCCGGAATTCCCACTTCCCTTGAAAGAGAGACGATTGCGTCTACCATCTTCTGAGGGCCACTTGTATAGAAAGTGCGCTCTATAAAATCTGGTATAAATCTTTTGACCATTTCTGCATTGACTCTCTCTGACACACCCTTCCAGTCTGATCCGGGTTTAGTAATTGTTTCAATTACTTTTATGTTTGGGTTTTCCGTCTGAATGCAAGGTAATGGAATCCCTGAGGTTTCTCAAACCTTACGCTCTTTATATCAGGTGTTCTCTGAATAGTCTCAACTACTTTTGTTTCAAAAAATCATTTTTACCCCACTAATCGATGATTACTCGAAAATTGATCCCGTATAATTTAGGTAAATCGACATATGACACACGTATGCAATAGGATTTACGTTGTTGAATTAACCTGAGTACTAAAAACTTATTTTCATTCCAACCGCATAAGTTGTGATTATTCCGGAAACTGAAAAGGCTTTTATGTTCTAAATTTAAGATATAGAATGAATATTTTTTAATTAATATTATTCGGGGGATAAAATGGATAAGAGAGGGAATTCGAAAGTTGCATACACTTTAGAGAATGTCAAAAAATGTATGTGCCCAAAGTGCCCTGTCCAGGCTGACAGCAAATGTGCAATGGATAAACTTGATAGTTTTATGAAAGGGTTGGAAACTGCACGGGAAGGAGATGTTCCGGAGCCTCAAAACGTTCCAGGAGTATACTGTTCCACAGGCAAAACCACCTGTCAGGATCTTAACCCTAACCAGCAATGCATTTGTTATACCTGTGCAGTCTGGAAAGAGTACAATCTCGGAGAAGGAACGCCGTCTATGTACTTCTGCCAGAACGGTAAAGCAACCTGATTTATAATTAGAAAATAAAAATGCTATATCTGGAAGCAGACAGTAAATTGGCAGAAATAAACTTTAGTTCATAAAAGAAGTTATTACGATATTGTTGTCTGAAGCAGTTCAACCTCTTGTAGAATTGTCAATGTTTTATTTGCATTTTTGAGGAGGGGAAGAAGGCGTATGTGATCAGCTGGTTCCTCAAAGAAGTTCGATGTGCCAGCTGATTCTGCATGGAGACAAGGAGCAGGTAGTCCCGATCGGCATCTCGACTCTTCTCTCTTTCAAGATCGTCAAGGACATCACGCTGAGACCTGCAGGGATGCGTCGAATAGTATGTGCACGACTCTTAAAGATCAGTGAACGAGGATTCGCTCGGTTTTTTCAATACATCAGACAGGGGCAAAACTGCCAGTCTTTGGTGAGTTTTGGAATAAACATTCTTTAGAGAAACAATGATTAAAAAGCACCATAAAGAATTGCTATCACCCAAAGAGTTGCTAACCTATGATATTGGGTTGCGTTGTAATACAGAAGGTTGGGAGGTCTTTCAACATGAAGCTAATAAGCAAAGTAATTGAAAGGAGAGTCTGTAATGCCATTGGATGATGCGCATCATACCTTTTTGAATGACGAAATTGGAGAGAAACGGGCAGAAGAAGAGCTAGAAGCTTCATCGCCCCAAAGCTCGACACCGGCTGAATTAGTCGATGCAATCAATCTGGTTTTCGGCAAGCAAACCTATAATCGAGCAATCCATGCGAAGGGCATCGTGTTAGAGGGAAGATTTCTCCCCAGCCCTTCGGCGGCAGCATTGAGTAAGGCGCCGCATTTTCAGAACGCAGCAGTCCCCGTGACAGTTCGTTTTTCCGATTTTGCAGGCATACCTACAATATCAGACACGGATGATCTTGCAAATCCGCGAGGTATGGCAGTGAAGTTTCATCTACCGGACGGATCGGAGACAGATCTTGTGATACATTCGTTCAATGGATTTCCCTCCGCCACTACTGATGAGTTTCGGGAACTCCTGATTGCAATTGGCTCAAGTGGACCCGGAGCTGCTACTCCGACGCCGGCTGACACTTACCTTGCAACACATCCAGTTGCGAAGTCGTTCCTGGAATCACAACAGCCTCCGCCAGTCAGCTATGCAACGCTCACTTATTTTGGAGTCAACAGTTACAAGTTCACCAATGCACAGGATCAGGTTGTTTTTGGTCGTTACCGCATCGAGCCTGAGGAGGGAAACCAGTTTTTGTCTGCAGAGGAGATTGAAAAAGCTTCTCCTGATTACCTTGCAGACGAGATTCGCCAGCGTCTGGCACGCGCACCAGTTAAGTTCGATTTACGCGTTCAAATATCGGAACCGGGAGATAAAATAGACGATCCTTCAATTGCGTGGCCTGGCACACGCAGGCTCGCCGATATAGGCCTAATCGAGATCACAAAAGTTATCCCAGATACTGATGCAGTGGAACGTGATCTTCTCTTCCTTCCCGCCCAATTACCCGAGGGAATCGAGCCGGCCGACCCTATGATCCAGTTTCGTAACGCTGCCTATGTTATCTCATACGGGCGCCGCCATCAATAATATACCAGGAAAATGAAGGTCATTAACGGATAAAACCATGAACATTCCATTTAAAGAATTTCAGTGAATTGCGGCTGATGTTGTGTAACTAGTACTGCGATTCCAAATAAATTCCTTATTTCAGAATAGAATTCTTGATCGTTGGGTAGATTGAAACATCAAGTTTTATTAAAATGGTTCGGAATCGGAGAGCTAGTTTTGTCTATTCAATTTTTCGCGATCACTATCTCTTTAATCTTGAGTCCAGGTACTCCTTTAAAACTGCGGCGTTATTTAAATCCTCATTTTTTGCGGCATAGAGCAGGGTCAGGTCAGTTTCTTTCGCTTTATCCATGAGTTTCTGTACATATTCTTCCTTTAGTTCCAGTTCTTCAAGATAGCATTTCCTGAACTCTTCCCATTTTTCAGGATCATGGGAAAACCATTTTCTAAGTTCGTCCCTGGGAGCTATCTCCTTTAACCACAGGTCAAGCCTGACTTCGTTTTTTCGAAGTCCCCTGGGCCAAAGCCTGTCTACAAGTACCCTGAATCCATCATGGTCTGATGGTTGTTCGTAAATCCTTTTTAGTCGAATCAACTACTTCCCCCCCTTTTAATTATTTAAACATTTTCTGAGTTCATTTTTTCCTCTACTCACTTTTTACTTTCCGGATGGGCTCTAAATGGTTTCTACGTGTCCAGATTTAACGACTAAAAGCAATAGCCCGAAGTCTGAGTTGCTGATTCTAATATTGCAGTTTGTAGCATATTATTTTTTAATAGTTCTATTTCCTTTTCAATTCCATCATTTCTTGCTTGGCCGAGATCAGTTTGTCTCTCATTTTAGATGCTCGCACCTCAGCTGCTTTAATTCCGTCCTGCAACTCTCATAAAGTTCTGATTCTTCAAGATCCGATTCCGCACGTAACTTTTCGACTCTCAATATTTTCCCTTAAATACTACCAACTGTTTCCAATGTGAGTTTATATACACGAAAACTCATTCTCAGCAAATTGAAGATCTAAATTTGATGGCTTTAAATTTTATTATACTGATCCTTTTTCAGGCAATTGCTTGTAAAGGTTCCCATTTTTGGGTGAAAATACCTTGATAGCTTTAAGAGAAATATCAGTTTTTTGATTTTCAGAAACTGGATTTGTGCTTTTCAACCAGCTTCTCATATACTTTCAAAGTTTTTTCAGCTATGGTTTTCCAGTTGTATTTCTGTTTAAGAAGATAGTTCCCTTTTTCTCCCATCTTGTTACGACCAAGCCTTTCAAGGATATAATTTAGGCCCCAGGCAATAGAAGAGGGTTCTTTATAAGCAATAATGCCTGTTTTGAAGTTTTCCACAAGTTCAACCACGGCGAGCATCCTTGTTGCGCCTCCTACAAGGATCACTTGTAACTATCGGTTTACTTGCGTCCCAGGCTTCAAGTACGATAATTCCGAAAGGCTCGTTCCTGCTAGGAATGCAAACAAGGTCACAGGCATTAAACCAGTCTATCACAGTATTATCCGCGGCATACCCAAGAAAGTTACAGGAATTTCCGATCCCAAGTTTATGAGCTTGATATTCACAAAGGGCGCGCATTTCCCCTTCTCCTGTGAGTACAAACTGTGCATTCTTTTTTCAGAACCTTTGCCGCAGCTTCTATTAGCAGGTCAGGACCTTTCTGATATGCCATCCTTCCAGTAAATTAACCCTGGTTCCCAGGTGAAGGAAAATTCCTTAACTGTTGCATCAGGCCGAGAAGGTTAGCCTCACCCCACAACTCGACAATCTTACCATCCTTAATACGGAAGATCTCTATGCCAGTCATGGTTATTGTTTTTTCTGTGGCCGGCAGACCCATAAAATCGCCTTTATGTATACCATGGGCTGTGAAGCGAGCAGCCACATTATCTCCTTCGGCAATCATATCTTCTATTGTAACATTGAGGTGTTCGAAGGCTGCTCTGCATGAGGTGATTACTTCTTTTATTCCATTTATTCCTGAAGATACAGGAAGAGGAACATGAAGAGTGAAATCAGATGATAGCAGTTCATTGGCAATATTTAGATTTCCTTTAGAGGGCCCTTCCTCAAAGAATCGACGGACTATTGCTTTATTCTCTTCTGTAGACATATTTCTCCTCTATTGTTTTATTTATCCTGTTTGTGTGATTTTGCTTCACAGCAAGCGTGTGGATTCGGTTTGTCTCGGGACTTTAACAACGAGTACTCTAAAGATTCCATCTCCGGGATTCAAAAGGCGGTGAGGAACTTTTGCAGGACTTTCAATTAACGTATCCATGCTGACCTCCTGTTGCTCATCCCCAATCTCAACAATGCCTTTCCCCTCAAGAATATAGAAAAAGACATTTGTTGGAGTGCTATGCTTTTTTAAGGCTTCTCCTGGCTTTAGTTCTATATGTACTGCTTGGGCATGTTCTGTATCATAGAGCATTCTAACGCTTACATTATGAGGATTCGGCTTTTCAGGTGAAGATTCCATATCAATAACTTTCATATTGTTCCCTCTTTTAACCATAATTTTATGTTATTCAGTATATTTTAATAATTTAGTTAGTGTTGCGTCAATGTTCAGAGATTTAATTTCTGAAAATCACAATTAATCTATGCGATATTTTGCTGTTGACGCAACACCAGTTTCTTCATAAAGTTCAAGCTTGATTCAGAAGTACTTTCATATCAGCTTCAACGGTTGTGTTTGGCCTGATATTGAAGTTTTCAACCAGCACTTTAAGGACGTTCGGCGAAACAAAGGCTGGGAGTGTAGGACCCAGGGTGATGTTCTTTACTCCAAGACTCAGGAGGGCAAGCAGAACAAGCACGGCTTTTTGCTCATACCATGCTATGTTGTAGGAAACAGGGAGATCATTTATGTCCTTGAGGCCGAAAGCCTCTGCAAGTTTCTGAGCTATTACTACAAGAGAGTATGAATCATTACACTGACCTGCATCGATTACTCTTGGGATTCCTTCTATATCTCCAAGATCCAGTTTGTTGTAGCGGTATTTTGCACAGCCGGCTGTCAGGATTACGGTGTCTTTTGGTAGGGCTTTTGCAAAATCTGTGTAGTAAGCTCTTTCCTTATGTCTGCCGTCGCAGCCTGCCATGACCATGAACCTGCTGATCTTTCCGGTTTTTACGGCATCTATTATCTTATCTGCAACAGAAATGGCTGCATCATGTGCGAAACCTCCGACTATTGTTCCACTTTCCAGTTGCTCGGGTGGCTTGCTCATTTTTGCCTGTTCTATAAGCGGAGTAAAGTCCTTTGTGCCATCTTCTTTTTCATATATATGGGTAAGCCCTTCAAAACCCACGACTCCTGTAGTGTAGATCCTGTTTCTGTATGATTCCCTTGGTGGGATTATGCAGTTTGTTGTCAGCAGGATGGGGCCGTTGAACTTTTCGAACTCTTCGTTCTGTCTCCACCAGGCATTTCCGTAATTGCCTACGAAATTGTCATATTTCTTAAATGCAGGATAAGAGTTTGCAGGCAGCATTTCTCCGTGGGTATAAACATCTATTCCGGTACCCTTTGTCTGCTCAAGGAGCTGTTCGAGATCCCTCAGGTCATGCCCACTGATAAGTATTCCAGGCCTATCTCTTACACCTATATTAACTACTGTCGGTTCAGGGTTTCCATATGTTTCTGTATTTGCTCTGTCAAGCAGGGCGAGGACAGAGACACCTTTCTGTCCGCACTCCAGGACAAGGCCGGTTAGGGCTTCTACTCCTAAGCTGTCGTCTGTTGTTGCAAACAGTCCTTTTTCTATAAACTCAAAGCTTGCTTCATCTTTATATCCCAGAATATAGGCATGGTGTGCATAAGCGGCCATTCCCTTCATCCCGTAGGTGAGAAGTTCTCTAAGGGATCGGATATCTTCATCTGCAGTTGAGTGAACAGCAACATCCAAATTTCCTATGTTTTCAGGGGTAACTGTAGCCACTGCAGGCAGGTCTTTTTCGGCATCTATTATTCCCGAAGGAAGCTTTGCCTTAATGTTGTCTCTGAGCTCAAATCCTTTCTTTATATAGGATTCAATTTCCTCCTTGTCAAAATTAGTGTTAGTAAGAGTGGCAAAGAAGCCGTCAAGAATAAAACGATCTGTTGCTTCTTCATTCAGACCTGCAGCCCTTGCTTTAAGATTATAAAAAGAGATGCTTTTGAGGACATAGATCAATCTGTCCTGAAGATCTGCAACTTCCCCTTTCTTGCCGCATACTCCATTTTTCGTACAACCTATTGACTTAAAAGTTTCTTGACATTGATTACAAAACATATTTTATCACCTTTAAAACTGTTATTCAGTTTACTCCCGGTTTTTTCATTCTTTCATATCTGCAGATCCAGTTTCTGAATCATTGAGGTGTAGTGTACTATATTTGTAGAATGTATCTGTAAAATACATTAGGGAACTATTTTCTATACGATAGTGGCTCATATATAGGAGACAGTTTCGATGTGGGTACCTTAATAATAAAAATTCAATTTCACAAAAAACCGGATGCACAATCTTTGTCGGAGGTAAGCTGGGAAGGAAGCCTGGACACGGGACAAAGCTGGCCAACATTAATTCCACCTCAGTAATGGTCTTGATTCTGTAGACACCGGGCAGGTGCCTGTGGTGTATATTGTTACTTTTGCCATACGCTCTAATTCTATTGTTATCCAGTTTCATTCAATTTTTTTTCAATTAGTTTCTTTTTTATTCATTCCCAAAATTTAATACTCGATGAGCACATTGATGTCCCCGATCTTCTTTGATACGTTGACCAGCGTCTCGTACTCGGCCTTCCTGAAATTCAGAGCGGTCAATGTGTTTCCAACTTTCATGTTGTTGAACTGCACATTGTCCAGCCAAGAAGGCAGATGTGGCTTGTTGATAATCAGCCGGTTGTTCAGGGCATCAGGAGCTATGCCCAGGCAGGCTGTGAGCATACATGGTATGGTTCCAGACGCCCATGCCTGCGGGCTACAGGCTATCGGGTATTTCACGGGGATGTCGTACTCAGAGCGAGTAAGCCCACTGAAGCATTCCGGCAGGCGGTAGCCCTCGAACGTCCTGGCCGCCTCGTATATGCCTGTGAACAATAAGGACATTTCATTGATGAACCCGTATTTTCTCAAGCCCATGCTAATGATTGCGTTGTCATGCGGCCAGACCGTGCCGTTGTGATATCCCAGCGGGTTGTACCGCTGCTCTTTAGATGATAGCGTGCGAATGCCCCATTCGGTGAACATGTCGTCTCTGAAGATCCTGTCGACCAGGTATTTTACGTATTTTTGATCGATAATTCCTGTCCACAGGCACTGTGCCGGGTTAGACGATATCACGTCACATACGCCTTCCGCATCCAGTGCCTGGGCGAAAAATTGACTGTCTTTCATCCAGAATTCACGGTTGAACCTCTCTTTCAGTTCCCTTGCTTCCTTTTCCAGCCTTGCTGCATCATTTTCCCGTCCCAGCTGCCTGAATAGAGGTGCAAGTTGCCTCTTCGCCATGTACACGTATCCCTGTACTTCGGCAACGGCGACCGGTTGTTTCGCCAGAGTGCCATCCGAGCGGCTGATGGAATCGGGAGAGTCCTTCCATCCCTGGTTGTAAATGCCCATTGGGGATCTCACCGCATAGTAGGCAAAACCATTTCCTTCCAGATTGGCGTAGACATCGATCCATTCCAGGGCCATATCCACATTGCCTTCCAGCTGCTTGACCAGTTCGATGTCCCCGGTCCAGTTTACGTATTCGGCCAGGAGGATCAGGAACAGAGGAGTAGCATCGACAGTGCCGTAGTAAGGCGAATGCGGGATCAGGTTCAGGTTCGCTAGCTCGCCCTGCCTCAGCTCGTGAAGCATTTTGCCGGGCTCCTGGTCCCTCCAGTTATCTGATCTGTTGCTCTGGAATTTTGCGTTCACCAGCAGTGTGCTTTTTGCCAGCCCTGCATCGAAAGGCAATAGCTGGAGAGCTGAGATTATGCTATCTCGCCCGAATAATGTGTCATACCAGGGCACCCCGGCCGAATGGAACACATCACCGTTAAGGCTCATGCGCATCATTTTCAGGTCAGACAGTGAGCGCACCATGATGCTGTTGAAAATGTTGTTGCTGGTTGGTATGCTGTCACTGTATTCGAGGGCCTTGACGTAGGACCTTATAATCTGGTTCATTCGCTCATCGGGATCTTTCACTGGCCGCTCAGGTTCCTGGCCGGGCTCGATCTCCTCTACGGAGATTTCCACATCAACTGTCTGTGACCCGCGTGGGGATATATCCAGTTCAAATGTGCATTTTTTTCCTTCGACCCTTGTGGGCAATGGATCAAATGCAATGATTGTGTTGCGATGAAGTTTGTCCTCTCCCTCGTAGGATAAGTAAAGCTTTTTGCCATCGAACCTGGTAGGCAACACTTCTCCGGAGGTCGGTGGGGCGATGCCCCTGACTGTGAACATGTCTGCGAAATCTGCGTTGAATTCAAAAGTAAGGCTCAGGGTCACAGGGAACGTGTTGAAGTTCCGGATAGTCTGGCTGTGCCGGATGCAGCCCGGTATGACCGTGGCAATAGTGCCAAGAAGCGTTTCTTTGGGGACGGTGGTGCCCGTGCAATCCTTCATTTCCGGGTTGGTGACCATAAGAGTTGATCTAAACCCTCTCACGTCACTGGATAGAACCTGCGTTGGAGGCATATCCATGAGCCGCATGAGAAAACCGCTCAGGTACCTGCAGTCACGGTAATAGAGGCCATATCCGTAATTTTCTATAATAGGTATCTCGCCATTCTCTTGCGTTACGAACGTCAGCCCATTATCCCTTATGACCATACTGTTGATGATGCTATTGGACAGGGTATGTCTCTTGTATATGTCCCATGCTTCAGGGATTTTCTCTCGTTCAGAAAGCTCTAGCATGCAAATTCCTCAAAACATGATATCAATTTTATATAGTGGCTGCAGCCTTCAGGACAGGCTCTGCCGTAAGGTCGCTTCTTACAAAAACTGCATAGTCGGACTGGTCGCACATCCAGGGAATCTGCTTTTCATCGTTATTGGCGTAAGCAGAGTTTTTTACATATGAAATCAATCTCAATGAACGCTAGTTTTTATAAGATCTCAATAAGTGCTAGTTTTTCGTAAGGTCCAAGAGTTGCACAGTTTTTGGAGTAAGTATTCATTTTCACCTGTTTTATGCACTTGCCTGATTAAGAAGCGATGTTAATATCTTCAACTGTTAATTCATTATCAGCAAGTACCACCGGACACTTCTTGCTGGTTGTGATAACCTATATGACGATGATTACAGCCTATATGCTTGAATTCTACACATTAGGAAAATACAATTAACCATATCCAGGAAAGTACTCTTGCTTTGCTGTTTATCCGAAAGTTTCAGTTCCCTTAAAAGAGAGACCATAGCATCTACCAACTCCAGCATCTACCATCTTCTTTATTTTAATTAAGATTAGAGGTTTTGGGATTAGTTCAACCACAGGGTTTGGTACGGCTCAAGAGAAACGATTAATTTTTCACATTTTAAACAAACGTTTATTTTTTCACGGTTAATAAGATTGACCATACATGTCGTTTTATTGATCTTTTCAGCTAAATCATTTAATAATGTAAGAGAAGTCTCCAATTCTTCTCCAGATAAATTATTTACAATGATTACATACTGATCATCACTATCTATCAGATAGGAAAAAATCTCTTTTTTGTCTGATTCTAACCTGGATAATTTTCCTCTTCCTAAAACAGGTATCCCTTTTCGCACTTCTATTAAGTTCCTGACTGTTTTGTAGATTATATTATCTTTCTTTGAACTATAGAAGTCGCTCTTTAAAATAGGACCACGGTTAATATCACGGCTATCAAAACAGCTTAAGTTTATATTTATTTTATTTAGAATTTCCTTACGCTTTTTTTCGGCTTTTTTTCCATATTCCGTGTTGTTTTTGGCTCCAATTTCATCTCCATAGTAAATCACAGGTATCCCGGGGAGAGAAAGAAGTATAGCAAAAGCAAGTTTGATTTTCGCGGGATTTTCGTCTAAGAAATTAGCCATTCTGCCGCTAATTCCAAGACCCTTAAATTCTTCACCTTTTGAAATTAATGAACCATAAATAATTTCTCGAGTACTAATATCAGCCATTTCAACGGTCAATTCATCATGTACTCTTAAAAATTGAGCCCATGCGGTGGATTCCGGGATAGCAGGAGTTTCCTCATGTACATTCCAAAAAAATTCATTATTTTCTGTAATCAGACTTGCCCAAATCGCAGGCATATGAGGGAAATTGTAAGCAACCTGAACCCCATCTGTTCGAGTTAAATTTTCGCCTCCATAAATATTAAAGGTGCGTTCTTTACCAAAATATTTAAGAACCTCTTCCGGGGGCTCACAAGCTTCAGCGTGGAAAATCGATCTGGGGCCGATTGCCTGATTAAATGAACTTAGAATTTTGATAATACAGTGGGTCTTTGGTTGATTTTCAGCATTTGTACCCTTTTCTTTTATAAGAAAAGGGATAGCGTCTAATCTAAATATATCTATACCTTTATTGCTCCAAAAACCTATCATTTTCTCCAAGACATAGTAAAGAACTTCAGGATTTTCCCAGTTTATATCAAGCTGGAAAGGATAAAAAGTATGATAGAAATAATAATCCTCTCCACCAATGCTGATTTTTCTATAGTGAGTTTCTTCACAGGCATCAGTAAAAATCATCCTCCTTTCTGATGGAGGGGTCCAGTCTTCTTCAATATATTTAATTATCGTACCGTCCTGCGAACGTTCATACTCCGGTGGTTCTTTTCGAAATATGAAATAACCCAGTTTACTGACATCACCGTTTAAAGCGTCCTGGAACCATTCATGCTGGTCCGAAAAATGATTCAATACTAAATCTGCCTGGATTTTAAACCCATATTTTTTCGCTTCTCCTATAAACTGATCAAATTCATCCATCCCACCAAGGTCTTCTCTAATTTTTTGAGGGTCTCGAACATCAAAGCCCGCGTCGCCCATCGGAGAATCCATAAACGGCAAAATATAAAGTGTTGTTACTCCCAGATCTTTAAGATAAGGGAGCATTTCTATTAAATCTTTAAATGTATTGGCAGCATTTTCATTTTTTACGCCAAATTGATCTGCATAAAACGTGTACATTATTTCATCTTTATACCAGCTGCTATCTCTTGTGATATCTTCCATTTTTAAAGAAGCTGTACGTTCCGATCTAATTCTTTCAATAATTTCCAGGATATTTGCAAACATCTCATCTACTTTGTCTTCTCCATAGACCTTTTCCAATGCTGGTTTAATATCAATTTCAAGTTGTTTTAAAAAGGTTATGAGTTCTGGTTCGGCTCTTTCAATAATTTCCAGAGAGTTTGCAAACATCTCAACTATGCTGTCTTCTCCATAGACTTTTTCCAATGCCGGTTCAAAATCTATCTCATTTTGTTTTGGAATTTCGTGTGCCATCAGACATCCTCTCTCGAGATCGGTGCAAAATCAAACAAACCCACGATAATCGCCTATATTTTGTATTAGATTCCAGTTCTCTTATTCGATCCTCTCAGGTATTATAAGACAACAAAAATACAAAAATAACTATGTTTCTTTATTACGTACTTCTTAATGTATTTATTTATTTTTTTATTATTGTCTGATGCTGGATGCTAATGTTTTTTTATCTGATTTGCGGCTGGTTGTGCGAATGTTGGGGTAATTTTCCAGAGGAGATTATATTTGGAATGTAAACGATACCAGAAAACATTATTTACTATTTATATGATGATAAAAACGAAAAAAAGAATAAAACGGTTTTCTTTTACGATAATATTCCGACTGAAACAGAAACGACTATAGACATTTAGCGGACAGGCCCATACGCATGGCCAAAATTTGAGACAGAATCCAATCTTCCCGTGATTCCTGAAAATCGTGGCGTCCACTTGTTGACCTCTGTATAAGAAACTGGTTACATAATCTATGTGGCAGGAATTACACGCCGGTCTATACCCACACGTTTCCACAAGCATACCAGGAAATACCTGAGCGGGGATTAAACAGTCTTGGACATATCTGCCGTGAAATACAGGGTCAGAAAAGAGATATGGCATGGATGGGGCTGGACGCCAGAGAAACTCAATGAGTACGAGCGCAGGAAAAAAGCGAGCTGGCGGCGGCTGCTAGAAAACAACTGGCGGCATTTCGCATTTTCGTAGAAGACGTAGGGGAGCCTCGGGTCCTTGAGCGAATCTAAGCGACAATCATGAATACCCTCTACGAAAAATTGAATTAAACATGAACAAGCAGCCGGCAATAAAGATGAAAGATAAAGATATAGATAAAGTTCCAATGGAACATAGAGTCTTCAATTTTCTAGAGATGACCGGAAAAAAAGGTCGATGCTAAAAAAAGGATAAATGGAAAATCAGTTAATAGAGTTTGTAAAGCTTGAAAAAAGTCTTTGTCCTTGATGGATCACTAAAAAAATATTTTACTTTTTCAGTGCAATATAAAAATGTATACCACGTATTACCATTTCTACTATACGCACTTTTTTTATCTTCACAGTGTTTTATATCCCCAATATCGTAAATCTGGACTTTTCCCAGACTGTCTATCCCCACCTGAAGCCACCCTGCAACCTCATAGCCCGCTTCGCTAAGCTCGACCAGATTTTCTCGAAACTCGAAAAGTTGTTCATCTGATAGCTTTATTAAATCTGATAAAGAAGTTTTTAATTTGGGTCGAACTAATCCTAAATAGTCCTCTCCGCTTGCTGTTTTTACTCCAAGCTTTACAACTCGAGTAGGGATAATAATTTTCAGTTTTTTAAGTTTGTTGTAAGTTTCGATTTCTTTAAGAAGCAGCACCCTAAATAACTTAGTTCTTGTATCAATATCTTGCATTTTTTCAGTATCAGTATAAGGTATGAACCGTTTTGGTACTTTGATCACAAGATTAGGATTATTATCGAGTTCATAAACTATACCAGCACCGCCAAAGCCCAACTCCTTAGAGCCGAATTTAATATCAGGATTACTGTCAAACCACGCCCTGTCCTCGGGTGAAAAGTCCATTCCTTATCCTTCCATATTAGCTTCTAACATTGGGGGATACGTCGGTCTCGGGAGCTCTTCCAGAATCCGTTATCTTATCTTCTCGTTTTCATCATGCTTAAGGAATGAAGAAAATATAATTTCAAACCATTATATGCTGATTTGTCTGTGATATGACTTGAAAATTGGGATTATAAAGCTATTTCCAGAGTGGAAATTTGAAGTTGTTTTCTACCACTCCTTAAAATTATAGATATAAACGAACTGTAAAAAAGAACTGTAAAAATATTAAGGTTCAATTAGAATCTGGTGTAAGTGCTGCAATTCAAACGCAATAACCTCCATACGGATAATCTCCGAACCTTCCTTTGATCTTTTGCGGGCGACCCTCTTATAGTTAAGATCAACATAGGAATTCAACATAGGAATTTAGACACTGAATAAAGTCCATATACCAGGAAACATTAGAAATAGAAAGAAAAAGAAGAGAGAAAGTCCGATAAAGGTAGATGGAATGAGTTCAAAAAGAAGAGTATGATCGAAAATTTCTTTAGCTGGATAGAGGCATGTAAAAAGGTGTTTACAAGGTATGAAATAAAAGAAATATCCTACCTGGGAGTTATAATATTAGCAGCAATAATGAGATTAAATCAAGTTTTGGGATGATCTCAATATGGATGATCTCAATATAAATGATATTATTCAATTGATTGTTTGATTCCTTGCGCAGATGACTGATTATCTCTATCTGTCACCGTAAAACGCACAGAGAATTCTGTCCCATTGTCTCTTTTCAATTCAAGCTCGCCATCAAGCTGGTCTACAAGGGAAGTTACTAGCTGCATGCCAAGAGTGTCAATACTTTCCATATCGAATTTTTCAGGAATGCCCACGCCATTATCTGAAACGGTCAGAACGAAATTGGTAATCTTACAGTCTTCGTTTATGCTTTTTGTACATTCTCCGTTTTCTTCTTTATACAGTTCTATCCGGATTTCTCCTTCCTTTCTATCGGGAAATGCATGTTTAAGAGAGTTCGAAACAAGTTCATTGACAATCATTCCTAAAGGAACTGCAGTGTCCATATCAAAGAATGCATTTTCCTCCAGATTCATCTTCAAGTTAATATCGAGATTTCCGACTACATAAGTCTGTAGAAGGTTCTCAGCAAGTTCCTCAATATAGGATGAGAAGTTCAAAGTTTCGAACCCTTCACCTTTGTACAGTTCCTCGTGTATCAGAGCCATGGATATAACTCTGTCCTGGCTTTCTCTGAAAGCTTTAAGGACTTCGGAATCCTGAATACACCCTCTGTTATTGAATCTCTCAGCCGTAAGATCCAGGAGGGAAGAAATAACTTGCAGGTTATTTTTTATCCTGTGATGAATTTCCTTCTGGCGGGCAATGTCCATTTTTGCCAGAGCTTCCTCTGCCTGCTTGCGCTCTGTGATGTCGCTGGAGGCACCGAACCATTCAATTATTTCGCCATTCTTATCGAGAAGCGGAACTGCACGTGAGGAAGTCCATCCAATGCTGCCGTCTGCTTGCCTGACCCGATGCTCCAGTTCGAAAATGCTTTTCGTCCGAATGGCTTCATTGATGACGGCTGTCACGTATGGCTGGTCTTCCGGGAGGATATATTCCTGAAGCCAGGTGGGGTTCAGGTTTTCCGTGTCGGAAAGAAAACCCCGGCCACAAAGCCGGTTCATACATCTCCAATCCGGGCTCATGCGGTATATCACTTCCGAACTGGCTGTCACAAGAGCGCGGAAGCGCTCCTCACTCTTCCGTAAAACCTCATCTGCCCGCTTGCGCTCAGTAATATCTCTGGCAATAGTTGAAACCGCCATAAGTTCTCCAGAAGAACTGAAAACTGGAGAAAGAGTTACTGAAACATTTATTAATGTGCCGTCTTTTCTTAATCGTAAAGTTTCGTAGTATCTTATTTTCTCGTTATTTTTAACTCTCTCAATCAGCTTTTTTATTTCCCCTTTTAAATTCTCTGGCTCAAGTGTTGAGACATTTTTCCCCAGAATCTCTTCAGCCGAATAACCATATACCTGCTCTGCTCCTTTATTCCAGCTGGTAACAATGCCTTTAAGAGATTGTGAAAAAATAGAATCATCTGATGACTCCACAACGTTTGCCAGGTGCTGAATTTTTTCTTCTCCTTTTATATGTTCGGTAATATCCTGGATTATCCCTCTAATCCGAACAGGGGTATTCTTCTCACTAAAAACAACTTTGCTTTGAGAATGGACTACTCGTTCTTCTCCATTAGCTGATACAATCCTATAATTAATATCAAAGGAACCTTCGTTTAGAGCTTTTTTAACGGCTTTATCTACATAGTCTCGATCTTCTGGATGTACATAATCTAAGAATGTATCATAAGTCATTTCAAATTCTTGAGGTTTAAGTCCAAAAATACGATACAATTCATCAGACCAGTACAATTTATCAGTTGCAAGATTCCTATCCCAATTTCCAAGGTGAGATATTCTCTGAGCTTCAGCAAGGCCTTTTTCGCTTCTTTTTAATGCCTCCTCGGCCTGCTTTTGCTTGTCGATGTCCTGGATAACAGTAATAATGCCTTTGATCTCCCCAGACTTGTTGCGGAAAGGTACAGAGCTTACGCGAGTCCAGATTTCTAGCCCACCGTCGAAAGTATAGAGAAAATCTAACCCTGGAGTTACGTTCTCGCCTTTAAGTGCTCTTGCTCCGGGCCATTCGGATTGCGGAATCAGGTGACCATCAGCTCCCCATGTTCGCCAACGCCAGCTATTTTCAGAGTCACGCGATGGAATTGAGCCACTCACGAGGTCGCTGAGTAAACTATTGCTGATCAACCGGCGTCCTTGGGGGTCAAAGAGTCCGGTACCTACTGGTAGCTGCTCGAGAAAAGCGAAAAGTAATGCTTCACTCTCACGTAGCGCCTCTTCAGCTTTCTTGCGCTCGATAAGCTGTATTTCAGTTTCCACCCTTGACTTTTGTATTTCCTCGCGAGTCAGAAATTCCCGCCTGCGCCAGAAATGAAGCAGCCAGCTAGATATAACGGCAATGGCATTCACCATTAACATGCTGAGGAGCACCACAAAGGAAGCTTGTGGCGATACCCTCAGACCGGGTACAATAATTAATGTCTGCCCGATAGTGTACACCAGAGCCATAATAACCTGGTTTGTAAACCGGTTTGGGATAGCGAGAACTATGATGAAGACCGCGAGGACTGTGACAATTGTATGAGCGACAAAGTTTTCAGGTCGGGTCGAATTAATCGCGATGTTGGCAAGCGCGAAAAAAAGAACCCAAAAGAATACAGCCCGGTCATAGGAGTGATAGTTTGAAAGTTCTTTAAGGCTTTTGAGGAACAGGACTGTGTACGCAGTAAAAACAAGTCTAAGCGCTAAAAGCGCATAGAATTTACCTGAAAACCCAAGAAAACCATAGTCATTGACCAGAAGAGCTACAAAGGGCAGGAGGACCAGAAAAATAAAAATCCGGGCCTGAGATATGTCCTCACCAAAGTTAGCCTGTCGGAAGCGATCCTCCTGCTCCGCACTCAACCCAAATGCCAGCCATTTCTGGATGCCTCTGACTGAGTTCATTTTTTCATACCCCATATTTCAATATAATTAATAAAATGGCTCCAGGCCTGCGCCAGAGTTTATTTACTTCTTTATTCAACTAGATTATATATAGTAAACGAGCTTTTGTCAGTCTAGAACATATACGCTCATTTAATAACGCTGATAGCGCCGTATCTATAATTACCACAACAGATTAACTTTTAATTATCAGAGCTGGCCCCAAAAACCATTTTTTATCAATCGAAACCCATAAGAAATTTTTGATAGTTAAAAACTCAATCGGTTATCTGGACATCTTAATTCTTGTAAATAAAGATATCGATGCTGAATTCATCGTTTAACCATCTGAATCCCAATCAACTCTTCTGTTCAATGAAACTTATCTCTGTACAATGAAACTTATCTTGAACTCAGTACCTTTATCTCTTTTTAACTCGATTTCACCGTCTATCTGTTCAACCAGAATATTTACAAGCTGGAGTCCGAGAGAATTCGAACTCTCGAGACCTATCTCTTCCGGGATTCCTTTCCCGTTATCCGATAGCTCGAGTATGTAATTGAAGCCACTTTTTCCCATACAGTCCTTATCTGAGACAGGAATGTCACTCTTAGAGGCAGAATTTTTAGTTCTGAGGAGGTTTATTTGGATTTCACCTTTTCCAGCAGGAAAGGCATGCTTAAAAGAGTTTGAAACTAGCTCGTTTACAATAATCCCAAGAGGTATTGCTGTATCCATATCAAGGTCAACCTGCTCAAGGTTCAACTTGAAACTGATGTCCTTATTCCCAATATTATATGAACCAAAGAGGTCTGCAGTTAGCTTTCTCAGATAACTTCCAAATTCAAGGGTGTCTATTTTATCTCCTTTATATAACTCTTCGTGAATAAGAGCCATAGAGATTACGCGGTTCTGGCTTTCCATAAAAGCTTCGATAACTTCCGAAACTTTACAAACTTCACGGTGAGAAAACTTTTCTTTCTGAAGGTCAAGCAAGGATGAAATAACCTGCAGATTGTTCTTAATCCTGTGGTGAATTTCTTTTATGCGAGCCTCTTCAATCTTTACCAAAGCTTCTTCTGCTTTTTTACGCTCGGTGATGTCAACGTCCATCTTGAGTATCATAGGAGAACCGTCAACATCCGTGAACGGAAAATCATAGACATCAATCACGCTTCCATCCGGGATGGTGACTTCCCAATGGTGGGGTTGACCGGTTTCAAGCACCTTATATGATTCGCAGAATTCACAAGGCTCGGCAAGTCCATGACGATATTCATGACAGCGTCTGCCGCCTGACTCGCCAAACTTTTCACGGAAACTGCGGTTGGCAAAGGCGACGTGATAGTCAGGTACTAACAGGCATATCATTGCCGGCAGCGTCTCCAGCACGTCAAAGAGCCGCTGCCTCTCTGCCTGAACTGCCGCATGTGCCTGTTTGGTCTCGGTGATATCTATACCTACCTCCAGGATGAGTGTGGAACCATCTGAATCCTTGAACGGGTAGTCGTAGATGTCATAATTGCGGCCGTCTGGCCCTGTCCATTCCCAACGATGAGGTAAACCCGTTTTGAGCACCTTGTAGGTTTCACAGTTTTCGCAGGGTTCAACGCGCTGGAAGAGATATTCATAGCAACGCCGGCCCTCAGACTTGCCGAAGTGCTCTTCAAAGAAATGGTTTGCAAACGGCACCTGGTAATCCGGGGAGAGCAGTACCACGTAGGCCGGCAATATATCCAGCAATCTGTTCAATTGCTCCCGTCCGGCTTTAACGGCCTCATCAACCTTACAACGCGCTTCGTTCTCTTTGAGTGCCTCCTCTGGTTTCTTGCGCTCATTAATGTCGCTTTTAAGTTCTTCAGCTTCTGTTAGACATCTTTTCAGGCTCTGTACTTCGTCTTGTAAAGCGCTATTCTCATCTAATAAGGCGTGATTCTCATCTAACAGTGCCTGATACGATACAGGCTCCTGTTCTTTTGCCCCTTTAGAAAGCATGCTTATAATATCCTTCCAAATGTCAATTATTTTTTATTGATTTGGATTTTCAAAAAAAATTCATAGCTCACATTGCTGAAGGAGGTAGTTTTAGTGCTGCCGGGTCAGGGAACCTTTCTTAAATTAGTGCCACATAAAAAGAACGTATTCAATGATTGCTTTTTCGATATTCTGAAATTTATGTTAAATTGATCATCTGTTAATAAAAAGATTTGGATAAAATGGTAACTATTAGTTAGGGCTTCTATTTGAGGATCAAAATAAAGTACAATAGAAGTCGTGGGCAGGGTTGCACTTTAGATAGCTGAAGGTTTAATTATATTGATTTCCAAGCCCAACCGCGTAAGTCCTTTTTAATTCAATTTTGCAAAGTATCCCACTCCGGCTACACCTGTCCTGGGCTAGAGCACTCTGCCACCGAGTTCATTATGTGATCTGGAGTTGGCAATAACTAAACTTGATTCTTTTTCAGACGATCTATTTGATAGTATACATAGCGGATCAATTCTTCAAACTTATTAATTTCAGATAGATAATTTTCATACGTATGGAGTTTAGTGTTTTGTTCCTGAGTAGTTGCATTTTCTCTATATTCCTCTATAAGGGGAGTTATTTTCTTCTTTGCAATGTCCAGTTCGGTTTCAAATCCATTCCTGATCTGGATAGCAAAAGCGTCTAACAGGTTTTTTTCCATATATAGATATGTCCTGCGAGACCCTGGCTTATATATCCTTTTTATGCTCCAGAATTGTTCAATATTTTTAATCTTAAGGCTGATGGAAGCAAGACTATATCCTGTTCTCTGTGCCAATTCCTCCATACTTATTTCATCTGATTCAAAGTTAAGTATCGACAGGATTTGTGCAGTGATGTCATCAACCCCATAACCCTTAAAAATCTCATGACCGATGTCAATTATCTTTTCTTCAATATCCTTCATTTTTCTCACTCATCTCTCACACATAAATCAGATTATTTCCTATCAATATCAGGAGTTAGATGATCAGAATAATCAGGCTGATACCAGTTTTAATCCGCCAATACCAATGACAATTAATCCAATAAAGAAAATCCGTGTTATATTCATTGACTCATTAAAAAGGAATATTCCCAATACTGTTGTCCCAATAATACCAATACCTGTCCAAACTGCATAAGCTGTTCCAACAGGCAATGTTCTCAGAGCTTTTTCCAATAGATACATGCTTAAAATTAAAGTAATAACCGTAAATACCACTGGATAGAATCTGGTTAATCCATTGCTGTATTTTAGTCCGATTGCCCATCCGGTTTCAAATAACCCTGCAATTATTAAAAGTATCCATTCCATGCTTATTCCTTTCACAGTTTTTAATAAATATTAAAAGCTATTGATGTTAAATTTGTATTTATATATTTCGAAAGAAGAATTCGCGGTTAGTAGACAGTAGGGTATCTGAATCCGAATTACTTAATCCGAATTACTTGAACATGAACGCATGGACTTTATCTGTGATGCTGAAGTCATGGATGCGAACCATAATTTCTTAAGGGCTGCATGGAACGCAGAGAACCCTGATAAGCCACAAATAAAAATTAATTATCTCTTTGATGTGAAACTACAATAAAGACTGTAGTGGATTTAAAGGTACTTAGCACGGACCCAGAAAGTCTTGAAACCTAACTCTTCTGTAGCATTCTGTCTTTTTCATATATCATCATGGTAATTTCCAAGATATCATCTTCTCTACTCTCTAAAGGAGGTACTTTAATTATTCTCAGTACATTGATATTGACAGTTGTCCTCCGCGCTTTTGGCGCTCTATACGATCCAAAATCTCGCTTCTAGCCCTTACTTGGATGCCTATACGAGTTCGATCGTTTGTAGATAATTCCTCTGTAAGAAGATGATTTATTGGAAAAAATTCCATTACATTTGTACCAATTTTGTGTCCAGGACAGATTAACTGAACATTGTTTCTCTCAAGAATTGCCCATATTTTTTCCCAGAGATAATATGAACTGGTTGTCCCAAATGGATTGTCTATCACTAGGACTTTTGACGTATTTTTATCTCTTCTGTCAACCACAATATCTCTGATATATGACATGAGCACTACCAAAAATATGATATACATGGCATTTTCCTGACCTCCGGACGCCTGTATCCTTTCCCATCTCTGGAATTTAAGCGAGTTTCTGTCAATTTTACGTATGTCCAGCTTAAGCAATTTCATGTCCAGAACTTTATTTATTAAATACGCAGGGGTAAGATTATTTATTAACTCTTTTTTGCCAATATTACCGACTTCAATTTCCTGGATGAGTTCTTGGATGTAGTACCTCATTTCAGATTCAGCACGTTCTTCAGAGTATTCACAATCGTTGAAGTTTATTCGAACCATCTCTTCCAGGGTCCCATCCACATCTATTTTTGACAACTTGACAAATTTGTGCAAGTAATCCCTATACAACATTGCAATACCTAATGCCTGAGCAACTATATTCTCTTCGACACTTTTAAGAGAGTCCGCCTGTTTCTGATGCATTTCCATTCTTGAAGTTATGGTACAGGAATAGTCTTGCAGAGCATTTGCATTGCTTTCTGCCTCTCTTAGGGTATTTGCAACTAGGAGTTTCTGTCTCACAACATCTTTAAAATAAGAAGCAACTGGCAAATCAACGATTTTATTCAGGAACTGTTCTTTAGCAACGTTGAATTTGCTTTTTCTGTTTTCAACGTTTTCCTTAGTATTTTTCAAAAGATTCTCTATTTCCTTGTGACTGATAAGTTCTACAGCTATCTCAACAGCCTGTGTTTCAATTTTATAAACATCACTCAAGATCTTATAATGATCCAGGCTATTTTTAAGAGATTCTAGTTCCTTTTCCGTTTTCTTGCATAGATTTTCTAGCCCTACTATCTTTTCAACTAGACGATAGCTCTCTTTTTGATTTTTGGTTAGTTCTTCATCTACCAGAGTTGAATCAATGAGAAAGGAGTCCGCTAAGTAAACCTTTCCAGATTTGGCATTAAATCTATGACACTTCTCTTCAAACTCTCTCGTGAGAAGAAGTAGGTTATCACTCGCTTTGTGAAGTCTGGAATTCATATCCTCCAAATTAGCCTGTACATTTTCTATTTCTTTCTTTAGAAACTCCAGATGATCGTCGGGATACGGCTGACTTCTACTATTGGCTTTGATGCTTTCAATTGACACTTCTAAGTTTTTGATATCTTTTAAAAACACTTCTATTAGAGATTTGTTCTTTTCTATCCTATGATCAATTTGTTCAATGTTCCCGCTAACCTGGTTGAGTACACTATTAACTGAGATCCACTTTGAGCGGAGTGTGTCTGTATCCTTTTCCGGCAATTTATCTACATTCACATTTCGATACTGAACAAATGACTTTACCTCTTTATCGAGCATGCTCTTTTGTAAGTAAAGAGACCGCACAGAACTGTCTTTTTCCTTAGAGTCAATGTCCAGCTTGTATTTTAGGTTCTTTTTCTCCCTATGCTGAGTTTCTACATTATTCAGGGTCAATTTGCTCTGTTCCAGAGCTCTTGTTTTTTCTACAATTTCATCCATTATCTTATTTAGATCGATGAGCAGATCACGTTTCTCTTTTAGCTTTTCCTGCTTTTCTTGAGTAGTCAATAGACTTGATTTAGCCTGCTCAAGAGCTACACTATCGTCTTCATTTTTTTTTCGGATACTGACCAAATTGTTTCCTTCCTCTTTTTTCAGAGATTCGTACTCTGACAACCTCTCATGCAGTTCAGATTCATAAGTTACAGGATAAGTATAGAGATAAAAGGAAAGAGCTTCTCTGTCGTTCTTAGCAACTTTAAGTGAATTATCACAGCGAACGATTTGTTGCTCGACATCTTTGATCTTTTCCTCTATGCGATTAATCGTGTTTTCTCTATTGAGAACATTAACGTAATACTCAGCATCTCTTGAAGGTATAAACACATTTTCGAGAGAGACTTTTTTATTTTCCTGGATACTTGAAATGCCTGTAAGAATTACTGAGGAATCCATTATTTTGGGTGATAAATGATTTCGCGGATTTTTAACAAGGGCGTCGAAATCATCATTAGCAAGAATTATTGCTTTAGGAAGCCACGGGACATTATTCAATAGCTTTCTTTGACCATCAGTATCTAGATCCTTGAGGTACTCAGCTCCGCTCCGAGCAAATTTAAAGCGGTCTCTTAATAAGGTGAGCGCATCTTCAAAATCTTCGCTTAAGGCAAAACCGTATTCCTGTACCATCTTCAATTCTTGTTTAAGTTCCTTGTGGGTTTTTCTGGCTGTTGACAACAGTTCCTGAGTGTCATTAATCTCTTTATCTACTGTAAGGAGACAGGGTTCGATGTCAGTCCCTTCACGGGCTTCAACAATATCTAGCACTGCTCTTCTATCCGATTCAAACTTGAGGATGTTGGCTCTTACCTTCTCGATGTTTTCTTCAGTGTTTTTAATTTGACTTTGAATATATTTAATTTCAATTTCACTAGTTAAAAGACTAGATTTCAACGTTTCTATTTCATCTGCTAACTGTTTGAGTTTGCCCTCAAGTTCCTCTATAAGTTCTCCTGTTGCTTCGACTTCGTCTTCTATAATCAGGCCACAAGTGATCCTTGAATATTGAGCATATTGGTTATTAAGTACAGATTCGCGTTTTTTCAGGTTTTTAAGTTCGTCATCATATCGGGATATTTCTTTACCCAAAAAATTCAATTCGTTATGAAGCTGTCCGATGATATGTTGACAGTCACTTATTTTCTCCTGAATTTCATTTTTAGCTTTCATTTCAGCTTCATACTGTTCAGAAACCATATCCAAGTCTTCCGAAATACGTAAGAACAAACTTTTTCCAATAGTGTCTCGCTCACCAAACAATTCATTATTCTGCTTTCTTATATTTTCCAGAGTGTTTTGGGATTCACGGATCTCACTGTTGAGGTTTTGAATCTCAAGATACTTGTTTGTGGCAGTTGCAAAATTCGATTTATGTTTTAGGTCTTGAAGTGATTTTTCAACCCCTTCTTTTTCGACCCTCAGCTCTTCTAAAACAGTTTTGCTTTTATTCACTTTTATATTAAGCCGCATTAATTCGAATCTTTCGATATCATGTTCGACTTTCTCGTGCAATCTCTTTGTTTCGTTAAGGTCAAATTCAGCTTTTTCAAGATTAGAAAGCGTCTCAGTTACTTTCAAATCATGAGCCTTATACTGAGAAGAGGCAATAAGTTTAGCCTCATCAAATTTCTGATGGGATTCGATTACTTTATTGTTTTCATCAATTATCTTATTGACTTCTGAATTAAGTGTTGTATACTCCTTGACGTGCTCGACTTCCTCTTTAAGCCTCTTTAAATCTTCCTGGGACTGATAAAGTGCACTCGCAAGTGACTCGCTACTTTTTTCCTCAGAATTGTCTCCACTGAACCGACGTTTATCTCTTAAACATTCATCTGTAGTGTTTATTAAGAGTTTTTCAACAAGAGTTCGGGAGGTGCCATAATTACCTCCAAAGTAGGTCTTCAGGTAGTTTTCATCTTTATTGATGCTCTGAACCAATCGCCACTCTGCCTCGAGTAAATTATATTCCTTGATTCGTTCCTTGTACTCTCTAATAGTTTCAGTTATCCATATATTGAAATCTCCACTTTTTTCTTTTAACATGGAAAGTGTTTTGGAAAAATCCATAACCACAAACTCGTTATTTTCCCATCTACATAAGGGGATTCTAAAGATATCCAAGTCATTTGACTTATCGTAGAGATGGATGTAGCTGAAATGGTTCACACCCCCACTCTCGAGAAGATCATCAGGGTCATCTTTCTTTTTCGCACAAAATCCTGTAAGCAAGTACTTGTGTTCATATAACCCTTCATCAAGTTCCCATTCAGCCAGAACATGCGTTGTCCTATTTGGATCCCCTCCTTCAAACATAGCCTTAAAAGGTTTTTTTGAATCAAGATGTGATTTCGGTATGATGCACTGCAATAATAGCATTACAAGGACGGATTTGCCACCACCGTTAACAAGTTCATACGTTGCGCTAAGACCGTCAAAAGGCATGAGAAAATCCTGGTATATGCCCTTGCCTTCATTGAACTGGGCATTAATAATTCGGAGGTTTTTAAGTTTCGGCATTCTTTTCTTCCTCCAAACAAGTCAAATCATCAATGAACTCTATTATGTCTGTTTGAACGTCTGACCTGTTATACGCTTCAGACACGATTGCTTTGAATCTTTCCGTAGGATAAACTGCATTATTGTGCTCATCTACCAGTCTGTGTTTTTTCATAAAAATAACAGTTTCATTTATGATCGCAGTCTTTGAACTGGTACCTTTTTGTTTGATCTCAATATCTGAATCATCTCTGAATTCTACGTTTGGCAAACTATCCCATAAGTCTTTAATTTCCCTGAAATTAAATTTATACTCTTCACTGATTTTATCCAGATCTTCAAAATCAGATAATGCCCGAATTTTTGCTTCTATAATTCCTATAAGGTAATTTTTAGGAAGGTTTATGCGAAGTGTGTCATGAAAGGATTCTTTGTAAAATTCGCTTACTATTACATTCATTATGAAAAAGACTGTGTACATTTCGGGGTTTTTGAATCCTCTCCCGAGTTCATTTTTAACATCTTCATTAGTATAACCAAAAACACGGTTTCCAACTCCGGCACTCAAAAATATTGAATCTCCGCGTCCGCAAACGTATAGTCCGAGTTTTTCAGCACAAAAATCAAGCGCTTCCCTTATTTCGCTTTCTTGTTCATAACGCATGAAGTGTTTTGGATACACAAATCTTTCAATTGAGCCAGTTGACAACATCTGATAAAGCATATCAAAAGCGATTCCTAGATTCTCTTTTTCAAATTTCACATAATCACTTCATAATAAATTTCATGTTTGATATATAAGCACTGAACCCTTTTTTAATATTTATTATCTCGTCCGGAAAGGATGTAACGATAAAAGTGGAACTTGAAAGACCGAGTGCTTCATGTGCGGATAGTAACGCCTCTAGGATCAGTTCACGATTGGAGTGGCACGATAATTTTAGTTTATTAAATTCAAACCGAGTGACGTTTAGTTCCTTGTTTTTCAGTTTTTGAGAATTATCAGAGGCTTGCGCGTTTACATCATCAATATCAACATTAAGCGAAAACAGGAAGGGAATCAGATCCATATTTTGCAGTGCTTCAGGTCCAAGTGTATCTTCAACTGTCTTAAGATATACTTCAAGGGTTAAATCCCCGCCATGATCCTCTACACACCCGAGTAACGCATGAGCATAAACTCTAAAATTGTTTCTTTGCCGTTCATCAACTGTTCCATCAATAAGCTTTTTTTCACTCCATTCATCATTCTGCCTTGTTTCGGAAACTTCAGATTTTTTACGGCTTACAATCTGCGATTCAAATATTTTGTATAAACTAAAAGACCTAGTGGTTTTAGGTAGGAACATAGGGTGCATTCCAATAACATGAACATCATTTGGATAATTTTGCCTAATATTGTTTTCGAGGATTTCCTTAAAATGCCATTTTCTATCGAATAACGAGTTTACCCTGATCCGACAAATTTTCTCATACTCTCCCGGCAGGTCTGTATACTCCTTCAGTAATCCGGAGTGAAGCTGATAACCACGGTCGAGCTCAGTAGAAATTTGCTTAAGGATCAAGAAATCCTTTTCATTCGCACTTTTGTTGGAAATATTGATGATTTCTTCGTGATTTTTTGTTAATTCTAAAAGAGTGGTTCTGACTTCTTCAAATAAAATTTTTTCTTGTTGAAGTTGGCTAAAAACTCCCTCTGAGAAAATGGAATAATCCTCAACTACATCGGCTCCTCCATACAGCATTTTCTCTAACAAATTCTGTTTTTTTTCTTTTTTGCGAAGAACCTCAAGATTGAGTTCTCTTACCGTATTCAATGCAGTTACGAAAGAACCATTTTCAATCTGCTTTTTAAAAAGGATTAAGCTCACAGAAATTTTTGATTCCTCTGGCAGTTCCTTGATGCTTATCATGAAATCAAGTCCTGCATCACTGATTTGGTAAGCCTTGTTACTTACATCATATTCTATCAGATGCACATAATGACCATCTTTCTTTCTACGGATAGGGTCCATATATTCAAAATGATACGATTCTCCGTCTCTGTCCGTTTCTAGAATAGTCAATAATGTACGTGTTACCTGTTTGCTGTTAGTCTCATAATCCATATACATTTCATTGAGTATATTCTTTATATGTACCTCAATTTCATCTACCTTCAGGGAACGTCCACGTAGTTTTCCCTCCTCGATTAATAAGGTCAAAACACTAAGTGCGATATAGGGTAAATCATATTCCAGATTATTCCGATAAGAATACGCATAGATCCGGAAAAATGGATAATAACATTTTAAATGCCTCATCCGTTCGTTAATGTCCTGGAAATGTTTAGCGTATTCCAATCATACGCAGCCTCCTCATATCTGTTTTATTGACAACTTCTTGAGGAATGTATTTTTGAGCAGATATAATCTCTTCAATTACTTTTCTAGTCTCGTGGCTGAAGAAATCGATGAATGGAGACAGCGACTCTTCGTTTATTTTACGGCATTTCCGCAGAGGTTTGGCGTTTTCCTGCCCAGATTTATTCAACATATATTCATATAATGAAACTGCTGGACGAATATTATACTCTGAAAAGGTACTCCTTAACCGATTAAAAATAAGTATTCCTTCCTGATCCATATCCCCAAAATAATAATAATGATCAGTTGTCTTACCGCCCACCATCTGTATAAACTCAAACTTACTTACAACGGCGTTTCCTTCCCCGTATATAAGTAAATGAATATCTGTAAGTTCTCTGCTTAAAGTTGCATCCATGAACGTCCAGAAGGTATCCTTATTCTCCACAATAAGAATTTTCCGGGCTAATATATCACTTAAACTTTCATACTCTTTGGCTTTAATATAGAAAAATGGTTCTGGTTTTTTCTCAGCCTTTATGTCCTTGATTGTCAGGTTCAGTCGGTTTAAAATAATTTCTCCGTCAATAGATGCATTTTTTGGGGAAGTAATTGCTTTTTCATCCCCGAATATCAAATATGATCTTTCATTAGCAGTAAGGACTTCACAATCATTATCCATCATTAAATCATTAATCCTGCGTATAAACTCCCTATGCGCACGATATTCCTCAATGTGCTTTAAATAGTAGCTCATATTGAGTTTGCATGAAAGTCCTCTCAGTTCTTCTGCTGGTATCTCTTCATCACACTGTCTGAAGTAATGTCTATTAATCTCATACTTGCTAGGTAATCCCTCATACTGTTGCAGCTTTTTTGCGCTTTTCAAAGGGACCAGCACATTCTCATCGATCAGTTTTTTAATTACATCAATAAACGGCCTGTTTAGCCATGGATCTGAAATTAAGTTTATACCGCCGTTTTTCAGTTCTCCAACTATGTATTTTATCTCAACTCTTTTTTTTGCATATTGCTCAAGTATTTCTAAAACTTGTTCCTCCATGCTTTACATTTCCTTCTTTCATTTCTGATTAAGGTTCAGGTTATAACTAATAAATATTTAATATCTCACTTACTATATTTTTTTATTGCGTGTTTTGATAAAGATGACATGTATCGCTGGTTTCCAGAAGATTAATAACTTTAATATTTTTATACATGCCTGTCTTTCTGAAATACAAAAATAAACAAAATAGTTTCGGGGCATCCGCATGTTAGAAGAACTCCTCACAAACCTCACTTCCAGGCAAAGAGATGCAGTTGAGCATGTTTCAGGTCCTTTCTTAATCCTTGCAGGGGCAGGTACAGGTAAGACTACAACAATCACTGGCAAAATTGCCTGTATGATCAAAGTACAGGGAGTTAAACCGGAAAAGATTCTCGCTCTTACTTTTTCAAGAGAAGCTGCCAGAAATATGGAAAAGAAAATCTATGGACTTTTAGGGCAAGGGACCAATGTAAAGGTAAGTACTTTTCATGCCTTCTGTGCCGAATTGATAAGAGATAATTCTGAAAAGTGTGGGATTTCGGAGCAATTTACCATTTTTGAGGAAATTGATGTAGCTATCCTGATTTATAAGGATCTGGGTACAACTTCGAGAAATGCAACTTTATACTCCAGCACAATCGCAAAAGCAAAGGATTTGAACATTTCTATTAGTAAGTTCAAAGATTATCTTGAAACAAGAAAGGAATCGTTACTTAACTTTGCTGAAGAAAGCAGATTTGAGCAGTTTTATAACGAGTGCAAGGTCAACCTGAACACATTTCATTTAAAGGATAGTAGTCAGCAAAAAGCCCTGAAAGATGAAAAGAAAAAATGGCAGAAATTTATCGGACTTTATGATGAATATCGTAAATATGCTGATTTCATCAACGCCTGGGAAACGTATGAAAAGAGAAAGAAAACCCTGAATTGCCTTGATTACGGGGATCTTAATAAAATTGCCCTTGATTTCCTTAACACCTATGGCACAGCAGAGTTGAATGACACCTATACCCATATTATTGTTGACGAGTTTCAGGATACTAATTACGTGCAGTTCGAACTTATCAAACACCTGACTGCAAGGGAGAAAAATATCACAGTGGTTGCAGATGCAAACCAGAGCATCTATGCTTTCCGGGGAGCATACGCGAATAATATAGAAGAGTTTAAAGAGCAGTTCGGGATTTTAGAAAAAGATGTTGTATCCCTTGATACGAGTTTCAGGTCAACAAATAAGATCCTCAAGGTAGCCCACAGACTGATCTCACATAATTACCCAGAAGACCGAAAAGGCGAATGTCTCCTTCTCAAGAACTGTAATGATAACGAGGGCAAAAATGTAGTCGTCCAGGAAACAAAAGATGATGGCGAAGAAGCAAGAAAAATAGTAGAACAGATTGAACTCTATATTGAAAATGATGTTCCCCTTAAAGAAATTGTAGTCCTTTATCGAACCCATAACCAAGGAAGACATATCAGACAGGCGCTCCAGAGGCGCGAAATTCCTGTGATTGTGAAGGATGATGCAGACTATTTGAAACAACCCGAAATCAAGACCGTACTTTCCTATCTCTACATATTAAACAATCTCATGGATCCTACTCCAAGAGGCACAGAGGCCTGGTGGCGACTCTTTCATTACAATAACAGCCTTAAAAATAGCGATTCAGTTCGTATAGGAGAGTACACCCAGCGAAACAAAGTTCGTTTTCAGGAAGCCATTTACCACCATCTTGACGAGATAGAGTTAAGCGAAAACGGATGCAAGACTGTCGAAAAAGTAAAAGAAACAATCAGGGTTCTTAGCGAGAAAAAACTGCTGGATGTCTCCGACCTTCTTCTTGAAATTTACGATCTAAGTGGAATTGTAAGACACCTTAATAGGCTGGATACGCTGAAAACCAGGGAAGCTTTTCTTAACCTCCGAAACCTGCATGAAATGGCAAAGAAATTTGAACAATTTCATAATAGAGAGCTTTTTGGCTTCATCGATTACCTTGAGATCCTTGACGAGATGGGGGGCAACCCTGAATCTGCAAAAATCAGGGAAGACGATGCTGTAAGCCTGATGAGCATCCATGCAGCAAAAGGACTCGAATTCAGGGTTGTTTTTGTGACCAGCATGGCAAAGGATAAATTCCCTCTATTAAGGGGTGGGCAAGATTTTCTAATTCCACTGGAAATGATGGAACAGTACTGTGATCTTTTCTCAGCGAAGTTAAGTGAAGCAGAGCTCGAGAAGGCTATTAAGGAACGAAAAAAAGAAATAAGATTTGAAGACGAACGCCGACTTTGTTACGTCGCGTTTACGCGAGCAAAAGAAGACCTTATACTTACTCTTTCTCTTGAGTATGGCGGTAAGGAGCGGGAGCCATCCGAGTTTTTGATGGAAATTGGATATGATCGCTGGAGAGACCTAGAAAGTCCTCTGGACAGGGAAGCAAACGCTAACACAGAAATGGAGACTACTTTTGATGCTCTTGACCTGTCTTACCGGAGAGACTTTGAGATCAAAACTGCAGGTTTTGTGAGAGACGATGAGCTTGAAAGGGAGAAAAACAGGTGTATACAACAGCTTATTGAAGCCCTTGATAAGGACCTTGAGGAAGCTGTACACTACCTGATGGTATACAGAGCCCTCAGGGACGGCGGATGCGGGAATTACCTTGAAGAATTACAGCATAAATGGAGTACGATAGATCCTGCTATGAGAGCAGGAGAGATCCTCACAAAAATAAAGGTCAGAAATAATGGTTTAAGGTTCAGTCCGGAAGCATTCAGTTTCAGCTTTTCCGCTTTGAAGGCATATGAAAACTGTCCGAAACAGTATGAATTGCAGGAAATCCTGCGCATGCCAAGCCGGAAGAATGAAGATTCCACAGGAGCTATGACAAGGGGGAGTTTCGTACATAAGGTACTTGAAACCGCAGTTAAAGAAAAGGTTGCAGAAAAGCAGGCACTATATGAGATAGCTAAAACTCTTCATAAAAAGCCAGAATGGATATATGCAGATCTCGAATCTACCCTTCCTCTTTTTGAAGTATTCTGGCTCCGAAACAAAGACCGGATCTCAAATAACCTCATGGTAGAACAGTGGTTTTCAGTCCCTATAGACGGCTTCGTTTTCAAGGGTATTATTGATAGAATCGATTTGCTTGACCCCTCCAAAAAAGAGGTCGAGATAATTGATTACAAAACTGGGAAATATGATGTGAGTCCCGAAGACCGTTCAAGGCAGCTTCTACTCTACGCAAAAGGTTTTGAACACATGTACCCCGGATACACGGCGAAAAAGCTCACACTTGACATGCTGGCTCTAGAAAAACCCAGGAGTTTTGAGCTGCAGGAGGACGGAGAGTACAGGGGTACTGAAGGCAGAGTAAGTCCACTTGATAGAGGAACAATCGACTCTATGGTGGAGACTGCACAAAGGATTGCTCATGATTATGAGCATGGTTTTGAAGGGACAGAGGATCCGGAAATCTGCAAGGAGTGCGGGTTTAGATTGTACTGTGACGGTGTTAATTAATGAAATTGACTAAGAAAAATATATTGGAAGCTATCTCGATTGCCAGATTAATTGTTGATGAAAATTTGGTAGGGAGCCAATTATACGAAAGAGATGATGAAGAGATAAGGATAAAAAACAGATATAACTCGACTATTAAACCTAAAATTGAAGAATTTAAATCAAATAACGATGGAAATACGCCAAATAAACTTTTAAAATTGTATTTAGAAGTGTTTATAAGTAAAAAAGGATACAGCGACAAATTTGACGTAAAAGGATTTCATTATAAAGGTCAAGTTGTTAATTCATATGTTTGGGCTGCTATCACAAAAAAAGATAGCTCAATTGATGACATGAAGGCCTCTAAATGTCCTCAGCTTTATATACGGATCGCTGATTCTTACATTCTCTTTGGCTTACGCTATGGAAAACATGTCCAAAACAGTGACAAATGTGTTCAATTTGTTAAATCTGATAAAGGATTGAAGAAGCAACTTCTTGAATTAGTAAATTCCAATAAAGAGATTCATGTCTTTGATGAGAATGAAACTTATGAAGTTGAATTAAGAAAATATGAAGATATAGATAATAACTGGACAGAGAATATAAGGCTAGTTAGTGTAGTAAAAGAAAGCGAAATTCCGGACAATATTGAGAATAGGATATATAATACATTGGATAATCTTTTTGAAGTATTCTTAAAGATATCTGAAATTGAGTCTGTATATGTAAAAGGACGTGGTTCTGTTATAATTGAGGAAGATTCTGCTTCAATGAAGAATGAATGTCTTCGAATGAAAAAACTACTATCCAACAAAAAACAGGTTATTCTATATGGTCCACCTGGAACAGGTAAAACCTACGTTGCATCCAACTTCATAAAATCAAATACTTCTGACCAGATATACAACGAAAAACAGACTATTCCTTATGACTCTTCTAAAAAAGATGATACTTTTGTTACGTCTAATTTAATAAAATCAGATACATCTGACCAGACAACCAAAGAAAAAATCTCTATTGATCGAAAATTTTTCTTTTATGGGTCTAAGCTTACTTATCCGAAAATTCAAGAGCTTTGGAACAAATCAGAATCTACACTAGATATTAATAGTAACATGCATAGAAAAGAGACAATTGATATAATAAAGGCTGGAGATATGCTTTTTATTTATGCTGCCAGTCCTAGAAAGAAAGTTATTGGTATTGCTGAATTTATTCAAAAGGAACTCCAATGGGATGGTAAACTAATTTTTAGAATCAAAAATCTAAAACAAATGAGAAATGGTCCTACATTGGAGGATCTTAGAAATGACAGTATATTATCAAAATCTGAACCTATTATAAATGAATTAAAAGGCAACTTGAATCCAATTAATAAAGATGCAGCTTTAAGACTGCTGAAATTATCGAAGGTTTCACTTGATAATTCAAATGTCGAGAATATAATTGAACCAGAAGTTGTGCAAAATCATGAATTCTCAAAGGTTGAGAAAATAGCCGAACCAGAAATTTCAAAGAATCATGAATTAATCACTTATTACGAATTTATTACATTCCATCCCAGCTTTTCATATGAAGATTTCATTGAAGGGCTACGCCCTCTTAACAATGATGATGGTCAGATATCTTATAAGGTAGACGAAGGTTTGTTTAAAAGATATTCTAGATTTGCTTTCAATGCTCTCATGGCTAAAGCAGAAATCGAAAAAGAATGGGGGCAGATGGAAAATATTCCACAACTGACCGTAGAAGAAAAAGAAAAAGCCAAAAAAGCCGCTGGAGAAGTTTCATTCTACCTTGTAATTGATGAAATCAATAGAGGAGATATTTCGCGTATTTTTGGAGAATTGATTACACTTCTTGAGTCAGATAAGCGCCTTACAGCTGACAATGAACTAATTATCACTCTCCCATACTCCAAAACAAAATTTGCAGTTTCACCTAATCTCTATCTTATAGGCACCATGAATACAGCTGACAAATCAATTGCTCTAATTGACATTGCACTCAGGCGCCGTTTTGGATTTATTGAAATGATGCCTGATTATAGTGTACTCGAAGAGAAGCTAGTAAATGAGGATAAAGATATCAAGGAAGTATTCGATCTTTCAATTCAAGCGCTTAAAAAAGTCAATGAAAATATCCTCAAAACCTACGATAGGGATCATCAAATAGGACACAGTTATTTATTAAAACTCAAAGACTCTAAATCACGCAATGATGCAATTGAGGATTTCCGTTTCATCTGGTATTATGAAATCCTTCCGCTTATGCAGGAATATTTCTATGACGCACCTGCAAAACTCAAACAGGTTTTGGGGAATGAATTTATAGTAGTTGAGAATCGCTCATTTTCCTTTATTGATAACCTTGAGGGGGAAGAGTTCATAAAAACCATCCAGAGAGTGGTAAATTCAGAAAAGAGGCAGAACGAAATAGGTGACTAAGTTGACCATTTCGATTGCAACTCTTTTTGAATACGTTACTTATAATGTAGTCCTGTCAACAGAAAAAGATTATTATTCTGAAAATTCAAGGACCCTTCATTTAACTGAAGAAACTCTTAATGAACTTGAAAAGATTAACAAAACCAATAAATTTCTGGATATCGGAAGAAAAACCCTCAAACCACGGAATTGTATTGGAGTCGTAAAAGCTGGTAGTATCACAATCGAAATATTGCCTAAACTGTTTAAAGATGACAGATATGAACAGCATAGGGCCGTTATTGCAAGAAACCTGCTCAAAATGCTTTCATATTCTGAAAAATTGTCATTAAAGGAGATAGATTCGGCAGACCTTGATACAGAAGAACTTGATTTCTTTGAAATTTTTATCTACTTTTTTGCGAAGAATTTAAATGAATTAATCAAATCGACTCAGAGAAGAGAGTATATCAAAAATTCTGAAGAGCTCCGTTTTATCAGGGAAAGAATAGACACAAGACGCTATACAAATCCCGCACGCTTGCATATTATCCCATGTAATTACCATGAGTTATCTATTGATACTACCCTCAATCGTACACTAAAATACACATGTTATTTGATGTCTAGAATGGTAAAAAATTTCAATTCATTCAGGCTGCTCAGATCAATATCAGGAATTCTTGATTCAGTTACACTTTATCCTGTATCACTTGCAGAGATTGACAGGATTTCTTTTACTAGGTTAAACAGAAAGTTCGAGCCGTTTATCAGAATATGCCGGATATTTCTCTCCCATTCCACGCTTACTCTTCAAGCTTCAGATGTGGAGACATTTTCTCTTCTAATACCTATGGAAACTCTTTTTGAAGAATTCATAGCTAAAGTGATAAAAGAGGACCCAGATTATTTCTTTGGCCCGCAAACTTCGGTCTCAACACAGCAATATATCGGTAAATTAGCTAGCTCTGAGGATGGCTCTGGCGTGTTCAACCTACAGCCGGATATTGTTATTAAAAGAGGGCCAGATGTTGCAATCATTGATACTAAATATAAGCTTCTGGATGACGAAAAACGCAAATATGGAGTGTCACAGGCTGATATGTACCAAATGTATGCGTATGTGACAAAAAAAGATGCTATTAGTTCGATGCTCCTTTACCCAGATACTGAATTAAAAGAGCAAAGGACTTTTTATTATAACCTGGAAAATGAAGGAAAAAGAAGTGTGCCGCTCTATATTACATCGATAAAGCTATCATACGACTTGACAAATGAGAAAGAGTGGTCTGAGTTCAGAAAAGATCTAAGAAATGTTCTCACAAAATTTTTTCCTAATCTTAATCTCTTAGGATTTACAAAATTGAACTGAGAAACAATAGTTTTAAACCTTTAACTATGCAAAATAATGATTTAAACCATAAAGTCTATTGAGCTTGTTTTTTCATTTCAAGTGTGTAAGTTCAAAATCCTACTGCCATTTAGAAAAATGAGTAAGTCTCCACATTTGCAAAAAATATAGAGTTAATTTGTGCCTGCGATCTTCTGAAGTTTACTTCAATAAATTAAATCAGCGCCATCGACTTGTACACTGCATCTATAGGATCCTCATAAAACGAAATCTGGAACTTACTGAAAAGATCCGGTGGCACTGTTGCAATCTTTCCTGCAGAAGAAATTGGAATCATTACCCTCTTTGCCCCTGCATCAAGGCAGACCTGCAAAAGACCAGCAAGATTTTCAAGTATACCTACAGAGCCGCCGATTGTCATACTCCCTAGAATTGCAGTCTGTTCCTGAAGTGACCTTTCCAATGCGCCGGAGCAGAGGCTGATGAAGGCTGGAAGGGCAAGTTCTTCTGACATGCCAACTCCGTAAAGGTCCTGGACGTGCAAAAAGTAATCCTTTTCTTTTACAGATATGCTCTGACTTATGGATTTTGCATTGGCTTTGAAGTAATTGAATGCCGTTTTTATGGATTCCTTTGTCTGAGTATTTGAGCCTGTACCTGATTTTTCATATTTTCCCGAGCCTGCAACTACCTGAACTTCAAACTTGTAAATCCCAATTTTACCAGATTCGGTAGCTCCAACAGCATAGGCTTCACCAGGTTTTGTGATACCTGCAGGGATAATCTTGTTTCCACCGCTTTCTGGGACGGACACGAAGGATTCTTTCAGGTTTTCATTGTCAATATAGGAGAAATTGACATCGAAGAACTCGATCCCTCCTATTTTTTTAAGCTGCTCTTTCACGCGCCTTCTTCCAACGAGGGTATACTCAAGGATCTCCTGCGCCTGTTCCCTGGTGATATTCTCATCCGGGTAAATGAGTTTCATAAGACCTGAGAAGGTCTTTTTAACGGCGATCACATCACGCTGGTTCAGGTTGTTCCCTAGCTTAAAGAATCTGTTTATGTTGTCGGCGTAGGACCTCTTCCTCATTTCCCTGAAGAATTCTGCAATATAGTCAACTATGAATCCATACCTGTCCGTAAAGTGTTCAGGCCTGAACTTCGGGATTTCCCAGCCAGGGAGGTAATAGTGCATCCTGTCGAAAAAGGCGGTATCGCTGTTCATGGCTTCCGGGAAGGGAGAGAACAGGTGTGAAGTCTTTAATAAGGACTCAATACTCTGGTTGACATTTCCAACAAAAACAATGGAAGCGTTTGCGTTCTTTTGCTCTTTTCCCCTCGCAAAGGAGCCTGAGGCCATATAGTCTTTAAGGATCTGTATTCCGTCCTTGTCTTTGAAACGGATTCCTGCAACCTCGTCAAACGCCACAACGTCCCAGAACCCAACAAGCCCTATCTGTCGGGTGCCCATGTTGTAGAAAAGGTTTGCAACTGTGGTCTGCCCTCCGGACATCAGGATGGTGTTTGGGGATATTTCCTTGTAAACATGAGATTTTCCAGTACTTTTCGGGCCGAGTTCGCAGAGGTTATAATTATTTTCGACAAGAGGAACAAGCCTTTCGAGCATATGCCACTTTGTGGAAGTTTCAAGCTGGGTAGGCTCCATCCCAATGCTTCTCATCAGAACGTCAATCCACTCATCTTTGGTGAAGTTCTTTCTTTCAGCTAGGATCTCCTGGATATTCACGTTTGGGATCTGGATGGGTTTTAAACTAGAGATAATGAATGGCGAAGAAGCTGATTCTGTTGAGTATTCCATCTTGATCATGCACCAGATTCCACCGCCTAGAAGCTTGTCGTATTTTATGACATAATCAGAGTCAATTTCAATGTTTTTGAGCCCAAGGTTGGAGAACTCAGCTTCGTAGATATCTCTCCTTTCGTTGAGTATGACAGTGATTTTATCAATAACAGTATAGTAGCCCGTTTCACGGATCCTTGACTTGATCTTTTCAGCTTCATCAGGCCGGACATAGTTCTGGGACAGGATGTTTTTTACTATCTGGATGCCTTCCTGGATTACTTCTTCGTCATCATCTGCACAGTAAGAGCCAAGCAAGTATTCCAGTACATAGACAGGGACGTTGTGCCCGACCTTCAGCAGTTTTGTGAGGTCTTTTCGCACAACTCTGCCGGGGAAATGCTGGA
>Ga0265295_1001106_pt1 | contig 49352 bp, 41 predicted proteins | sample Munlansysbiofilm_FD_192503 | JGI IMG/M metagenome (GOLD analysis project Ga0265295, IMG submission 192503) | Leachate microbial communities from a municipal landfill in Southern Ontario, Canada - Methane capture system biofilm | ecosystem: Engineered > Solid waste > Landfill > Unclassified ...
TAAGTCCTGCTTCTTTTGCAGCCTCTACAGCCGGAAAAAAATCCTTCATCAAGACTCTTCCGCCGAATACTGATTGGAAACCGTCTCTAAAAGTCGTATCCATTATATCGATATATTTTTTTGACATTATTATTCACCTTTAACGTTTTTATGGTGCTGTATAGCAGCTATTACAGCAGCAATCTTGCTAATCTTATCGTTACTCTTTACAACTTGCGGTTGCCATTGTTTCGTAACAACAACTTCTTTTTCCGGAAAGTACTTTTGTACTAATCTTGCTTGTATTTTTAGTATGAATACCAATAACACCAAGAATGAGAATACTACGCCCATACCCAATAGTAGGAATTTAAAAGCTTCTGCTACTAAGTTAACTTCTTCCATTAGCAACTCCAATTTATATTATAATGAACGGTATTTTATAATAAATTTCCTTTAGTTGAGATTTGATTTTGAAACAATATATCAAAAAAAACTTTTTTTACAAAAAATATACTTTTTTAAAATAGTGTTTTACCTAGTTTATATATGCACTCATCGAGCATCTCAATAAACTTTACAAATTTGTTGATTTCAGCACTAATTTTTTCCATGAGTTACCTTTTTTTGCAATTTTATATATGGAATTTTAATATATTTACAAAAAAACCTTGAAAAATATTGCAAATTGCAATATAATTAGATTTATATTTTCAAAAGGAAGGTTAAATATGATTATTGTTCATGAAATCATAGAGAGACTAAAAGATATAATAAGTAAGGATAGCGATAATAAAAAGGTATTCGATAAAGATGTTGCAACGGAATTAGATATTACGCAGGTAAATTTTGCAACCATGAAAAATAGAGGCAAAATACCGTATGATAAAATACTTGACTTTTGTGCAAAAAAAAAGATTTCAATAAATTGGCTTTTATATAACCAACACCCCGGCTCACTAATAGATACGACCGATAAATATTGGATTAGGTATTATCCAAATATAAAAGTGAGTGCAGGAGGAGGAAGTTTTGAAGAAAATCAAGATTTTGAACAACTTGATATTCCTGAGTATTTTATAAAATTCTTCGGCGGCATAAACAATATCAAAAATATTGAAGCTATAAACGTAACAGGCGACTCTATGGAGCCTACTTTACAAAACGATAGTATTATTTTTATAGATAAATCAAAAACAAATATACAAAAAAACGGTATTTACGCGTTTTTGTTTGATAATAATATGTTTGTAAAAAGAGTTGCAAAAAAAGGAAATCAATTTATAATGTCTTCAGATAATGATGTTTATGACGATATGTTATGTGATTTAGCGGATATTAAGATTTACGGTAAGGTTATATCTACCCTTAATAATATTTAATTATCAAATAGAGTAGGGCCTTGTTGTGTTTTTTGTAGAATACTAATTATATCTTCGCTACTTGCGCCTACAATATAAAGCAAGTTGTAGCTTAGAGTTTTTATAAAAAATTCCAATTCTTCGGCGTCCTCGTAAAAAAAAGCATTTTTTATAAGTTTTGAATAACTTTTGTCTAATAAAATATGAACCTTGCCGTATTTAAAATTTTTTTGTATATGCGAAAGTGCGGTTATTGCACGGTTGATTGATTTTGTTGAAATTATAAATTTATCACTTCTTCCAAAATCAATTTGCTTAAATGATTTATTGATAAAAATAGGAGACAATAAATTCCACTTTTTAAATCCTGATATGTCATTAATAGGGTTTTCAATCTTCAAATACTCTACTATACTCAAAAATAAATCAATATAAAAAAACGGTATTTTTGCTCTTGAATACAATATTCCGTTGTAACTAAAAGTTGTTTCAAAAATTGAATGTATCGTAATATTTGATAAATTATAATTCTTTATAGGGAAATTTTTATAAGAAGGGTATATTTTTTGTAATAATATTTTATCTGTAGATAAAACGAGTTGATTTGGCTCAATTGCTTGTATTTTTGATAATTCTGTTGAAATGTCATCATTGATATAAACGTAGCCACCGTGACCTATACATAAATCTATTATATCAAGTACTACTTCATCCACGTAAAATATATTTAATTCTAGATTTGATAAAACGTACCTTGATATTTTAATAATAGCTTCTTCGATATCTTTAACTTTAATCCAAGCTATTTCTTTGTCTGTTATGTTTATCAAATCACTTTGATAAACAATACCGAAAGCACCTTTTTCAACGGCTTTTTTGATGTTTGTTTCGTTGTTGGATATAAATAAATCACCGTTTTTTAGTCTTTCAACATCGGTTTGAATATTATAAACAAACGATATTGAAGGGGGATTTTTTAAATCCCCGTCTATTAAATCAACAAGCGATGATATATTCATATTATTTTATTTGAGTACCTGTTGTTTTTGGTTTTTCAGGTCTAATTAAAGCAAGACCGTTTTCGTCTTTGGCAGCCAAAATCATTCCTTGACTAAGCATTCCCATAAGTTTTGCAGGTTTTAAATTTGCTACTATACAAACTTGGGTCCCAACTAAATCGGCAGGAGAATAATACTCTTTGATTCCTGCAATGATTTGTCTTAAATTTTCTTCTCCACAATCAACTTGTAGCTTTAGAAGTTTTGAACTTTTCGGAACTTCTTCGGCTTCGACTACCGTAGCTACCTTTAAAGTAACATTCATAAATTGCTCAATACCTATTAATCCATCTTCATTTATAGAGGCTTCTTCTTTCACCGATTCTTTAGCTTTCGGTTTTTCTTCTACCGTTACCGTAGGTGTTGCTAAAAGAGGTTCTTCTATTCTAGGAAATAACGGGTCTATTTTTGATATGGTCGTATCGTTTAATAAGGCTCTGTTTTTAATCAAGCTTTCATAACTACTAGTATTTATTTCTATACCCAAAGAGTATGCTATCTTTGAGATTCTCTCAGGCATAACAGGATAAAGTAAAACTGAAACTTTTGCCAATATATTAACAACCAACGCAACAAGGGCGTTTGCTTCATCAACTTTACCCTCTTTTATTTTCGCCCAAGGTTCATAATCACCAATAGATTTATTTGCTATACTTAAAAGCTTCCAAAGCTCTTCGAGGTATCTATTAAGTTGCATATCATAGATAAGTTTTTCTACATTTTCAAGAACTTCATTTACAGTATCAATCTCTTTTTGATGATAAGTACTAACATCTTTTGATGATACTTGGAAATCGCTATACTTACCGCTCATACCGATAATTCTATTCAAAAGATTACCTAAATCATTCCCTAAGTCACTGTTGATTCTATCTATTAAAGCTTTTTGAGAGAAATCACCGTCTTGCCCAAACGGAACTTCACGTAACATAAAATATCTAAACGCATCAAGTCCGTAAGCATCTGCAACTTCTTTTGGATTTACCACGTTGCCTTTGCTTTTACTCATTTTTTGACCGTCACGCGTCCACCAACCGTGAGCTGCTATATGATGAGGCAAAGGTAAATCTAGACTCATCAAAAATGCAGGCCAATAAATAGCATGAAATCTCAATATATCTTTACCGACAAGTTGAACTTTTGCAGGCCAATATTGCATATTTTCTTCTGCATTACCGTACCCAAGAGCAGTGATATAATTCATTAATGCATCGAGCCATACATACATAACGTGTTTTGGCTCATTAAGTTCAGCCGGCAATTTAACACCCCAATCGAATGATGTTCTACTGATAGATAAATCTTTTAATCCGCTTTCTACAAAGTTTACTATCTCGTTTCTTTTAGATTTAGGCAATATGCACTCGGGATTGTTTTTGTACCATTCCAAAAGTTTATCTTGGTATTTACTTAGTCTAAAAAAATAACTCTCTTCCTTTAGGATTTGCGTAGGCCTACCGCAATCAGGACACCCTTCACCGTCAATTAGTTGATTTTCAGGGAAAAAAGTCTCACAACTTACACAGTAGTAACCCTCGTATTCACCCTTGTATATATCTCCGTTTTCATACATTTTTAAAAATGCTTTTTGAACACCGTTTTTATGATAGTCATCGGTAGTTCTGATAAACTTATCGTAAGTAATATCAAAATCATCCCAAAGTTTTTTAAATTCACCGCTTATTATATCTGCATACTCTTTTGGCGTCTTTCCGCGAGCAGATGCGCTTTGTTCTATTTTTTGACCGTGCTCATCTGTCCCCGTTAGAAAAAATGTATCATAACCTACAAGCCTAGAGTATCTAGCTAAAACATCGGCTATAATTGTAGTATATGCATGTCCTATATGTGCTACATCATTGACATAGTAAATAGGCGTTGTTATATATATTTTCTTGCATTTATCGCTCATCTTTTTACCTCTTTTTTAATTACTTAGTACCCTAAGTGTCTCATCTTGTTTTTAAAATTCAAATCCACCCATTGAGCCTTTGCTCATGCTTTCATATACGGCTTTTACATACTCTTTTCTTAAAATACATTCAAAAAGCTCTGAACACTCAAAACAACTCCCTACAGACTTGTTTCCTTGACACTCTTTAAGTTTGAGAAGTTTTATTTCAAGAGCTTGTTGCCACTCGTCCATTTCGTGAGAGTCTTTAGCCATTATATGCCTGTTTTACAAATTCAAGTTCCTTAAGTGAGCCGAAAAAACAAGGGCTCGTATCGTGAATATGTGTCGTAGGAACGTTAAGAACTCTCTCTTGTCCGTCTATTGCTCCACCGCCTGCACACTCAAAAACAAGTGCGAAAGGGAAAACTTCAAAAAGCTGTCTAAGTTTACCTTTTGGTTTGTCGCTAGCTCCTGGATAACTAAAAAGTCCGCCGCCCTTTACTAAAATTTGATGTAAATCAGGAACCATACCGCCTGAATATCTAAGTTTATAACCAGACTCAAACATATCGTCAACCATTTTTTTGTGATGAGGATACCAACATTGTTGAGTAGAGCCTGTTGCTACAAATAATCCTGTATTTTGCAATTTTAAATCTTTCAAGAATACGAATTCATTGTTTCTTAGCCTATATAATTTAGATGCCGTACCGTCACAAAATACCAAATCGACATTCGGACCGTAAACGATATAAGCAGACGCTTTTAGGTTTTTACCGTTAAATTCATTCTCATAAATACCGTAAATAGTACCTACGCTTAAATTTACATCCACCAAACTAGAACCGTCGAGCGGGTCATAAGCAATGAGATACTTTCCCTCAGGGTTGATAGTAAAAATCTCATCCTTTTCTTCGCTTACTATTTGTTTTACGCTAGAAATTTTACCGAAAATCTCTTCTATTACTATATCACTAGCGATGTCAAGCTTTAGCTGTGTATCACCTGTAGAATTTGAGCTGTCGCTTTTTGACGAGTCACCAAGCTCTATAATTGATTTTATTTGTTTTGCCGATTCTTTTATTGCTTCAAATATTTCAGTCATTATTAAACTCTTTTTGCATTTTTATCTATCCATTCTATGACGGCTTCAGGATTATTTAAATCCAAACTCCCCATATCCGACGGTATCAAACTCTTATCTACGGTGTCGTCGCACGCTATGATATCGGTAACTTCGTAATAATTTTCATCAAGCCTATCCCTAAAAATAGCGATTCTAGGTAAATCAAGGGTTTTTAACCCTTCAACAAGCAAATAATCAAAATCAACAAACATTGCGATCATATCATCTATTGATGAAGTAGATTTTTTGAAATAAGTCGTCTTCTTTGGAGATACCACGGCTACGTCTGCACCCGTTTGGGAAAATTTAAAACTATCTTTTCCCTCTTTATCGAAAGATGCCTTATCCTTTGGGTCATGCTTTATTATAGCCACCTTAAAGCCTCTATCTTGTAGGATATTGGCAACTTTTACTATTAATGTAGTTTTACCGCTGTTTGACGGTCCCGTAAATGCTATTGCTAATCTTTTCATAAAGGATATTTTAGCTAAAATAAGCTTATATCAATTTGAATTGAAAAGTAGAATATGGAAAATAAAATTTATGACTATGTGATTGTAGGTGCAGGAATTGCCGGGTGTTCGACGGCTTATTTTTTGAGCCGACATACAAGCAATATATTGTTGATTGACAAAAACACTTCGGTAGCAGGTGGTGCAAGCGGTGCTGCCGGTGCTTTTTTATCTCCTTTGCTCGGGAAAAATAATCCTTTTAAAACTTTAGTCACAAAAGCTTTAAAATTTTCAACACAATTTTATCACGATAATTTTAGTGATTGTATAATTAATAATGGAGTATTAAGGATACCCAAAGATGATACAGACAGAGAAAAATTCAAAACCTATGACCACGATTTTAACTTTGTAATAAAAGATGACGGATATTTTTTTCCTATAGGTTCTTTGATAAGTTCAACGAAATTATGCTTAAATTTAACAACAAATATTAATAAACTACTGGGCTTTAATGTTGATAAGATACAATTTGCCGATGATTTATGGTCTATCAATGACAAAATCAAAACTAACAATCTGATTTTATGTACAGGTGCTTATGTGGATTTCCTACCGAAATATGTTCAGATACGACCTGTTTGGGGACAAAGAATAGTTTGCAAAACCGCAAAATTGCTTACCCACAACTATCATAAAGAGTGCTCCGTATCATTAAGCTTAAAAAACGACTATGATAATGATACAAAAAAACCGTATCTTATATCTATAGGTGCAACACATCATAGACTTGTGCTAGAAAAAAAGTGTGATAGTTCATTTGTCTTTCCTAATTTCTCGACCTGTAATCATTGTCCTACGGGTTGTAAAGAAGATACGGATAAATTAATTAATTTAGCAAACGATATTGTTAAGCTTGATGATTTGGAAGTGATTGAGGCATACGGCGGGGCTAGAGCTTCTAGCTATGATTATTTTCCTATTGTAGGAGATTTGGTCGATGATAAATTGACTTTAGAAGAATTTCCTTATCTAAAAAACGGGACACACGTACAATCTAATAGATTTACAAAGTACAAAAATCTTTTTGTACTAAACGGTGTAGGGGGAAGAGGGTTTGTATTAAGCCCCTTTTTGGCAAAAGAACTCGTAGAACATATAATTGACGGCAAAAAATTAGATGAAGATATAAAAAGTGAAAGATTATTTAAAAGGTGGGTAAAAAAATGAATACGAATTTATTGAAAATAGTTTTCTTGACTATCGTAGGCTTAGGTATAATAACTTATGTAACGGCTCCGGAACAACCAAAAAAAGTTGAAAATGCAACAAAAAACTTGACGTTAGGTAGCTTGCCTGAATATGCAAAAGTAGTCGGCAAAAAAGATACGGTATCTAAGAACGATATTTTTAGAAGCGATATGCAAAATTTAGTTTTTGTCGTCAATCATGATTCTATAGCTGTTATGAAAGATTTGAAAAAATATGCTAAGCTTGATGAAAACGTAAATCCTGTTTTGATAGCCAATATATCGGCTGCTCCTTGGTTTATTAAAAAGTGGGTTATCTCTTCTAAAATGGAAGAGCTTAATCAAAATTCTGGTATGATTATGGTTTATGATGAAGACGGTATGTTTAAACATCTATTAAATATAACGAATGATACAAAGACCCATTTTGTTGTATTTAGTGTTACATCAGATGGAATAATCAATAAAGTTTATGAAGGCGATGTAAAAGAAAATGCTCTTGACGGCTCAATGAGCGATAAAGAGATAGAAGAGTTTATTCAAAACTTACAAATGAATTTAGAGGAGATAAAATGATATTTACAAAAGAAGAATTTAAAGCAAAAGTTGAATCGATACAAGCTCAAAGCTGGTATAAAAACCCCGTAGGTTTTGGTATAGCAAGGGTAAATAGAGGTCAATTAAACCCTAGCAAAATACTTCAAGCAACTTATCCGGTGGTAAACTGGAATGAAAACTTTGGAAGCGCAGCTATTTTTATGGATGCTATTATTCAAAGCGGTCAAAATATAGATACTACGCAAAGTGAGCAAATATTTAATATTAGCGATGAGTTTTTGACAAATTGTATAGAGTCTTTTAGACCTTTTATTCCTGAAGCAAAGGGTGATGCACACAAAAACGTACAACTAGTATCTCAACTATCTACGCTTCCTAGAGATTTAGGTCTTGGAGCAGAAGATTTTAAAGTTGTATTTTTATTTGAAGATAGTGCACCTCAAAGTGTAGAGGCTGTGTATCTAAAACTTTATGCATTAAGTCTTAAAAAAGCACCACTTAGAAGTTTGAATCTAAACGGAGCTTTCGGTAAACTTGAAAATGTCGCATGGGTTGGCAATACTCCGATAGAGCTTGATTTCTTAAGAGCAAATGAAATAGCACTTAAACTAAGCGGTAAATACCCTGTTATAGATATGGTTGATAAATTCCCTAGATTTTTATCACACATTATTCCTGAAAACAATACAAGAGTTCTTGACTCTTCTAAAGTAAGATTCGGTGCGCAATTAGCAGCAGGAACTACTATTATGCCTGGAGCTAGTTATGTAAACTTCAATGCCGGAACTCTTGGACCTGTTATGGTTGAGGGGAGAATAAGCTCAAGCGCAGTAGTAGGAAGCGGTAGTGACGTCGGCGGAGGAGCTTCAATACTTGGAGTACTTAGCGGAACTGATGGAAACCCTATAACAATAGGTGAAAATTGTCTTCTTGGCGCAAATAGTGTTACTGGTATACCTCTTGGTGATGGATGTATCATCGATGCAGGAGTTGCGATATTAGCCGGAACAAAAATTTATATCAGTGATGATCAAATAGCTAAAATCAAAGAAGTAAATCCTGAAGCAACTATCAAAAATAATTCAAAAGGTGGTGAACTTGCTGGACTAAACGGAATTCATTATAGAGTTGATTCTACAAACGGTCAAGTTGTAGCAAGAAGAAGTACAAAAGAGGTAAAACTTAATAGTGCTCTTCACTAATTAAAAAAACCTATAAAAAAAGGGTTCAGGATTTTCGCCTGAACCCTTTTTTATTGTAAATCAATAAATTAAATTTTTGATTTTACAAATTTCTCAATTCTTCCAATGCCGTCAATTATAGTTTTTTCATCCGTAGCAAAAGATAGTCTAAAGTATCCGTCCATACCGAAACCAAGTCCCGGTACTACAGCCACACCGACTTCTTCTAATAATTCTTTACAAAATTTCATACTATCGTTTTCAACTTTTTTGATATTTACAAAAAGGTAAAATGCACCGCTTGGTTTTACTACGCTTAAACCATCTATTTTGTTTAGTAAATCACAAGCAAGATTTCTTCTTTTTTCAAATTCTACTCTCATAGACTCTATTTCTGTGTCAACATCACCGTTCAATGCAGTTATGGCAGCATATTGAGTGATGGAATTGATATTTGACGTGCTTTGGCTTTGAAGCTTGTTTATAGCATTGATAAGCTCTTTGTTACCAGATGCAAGGTATCCAAATCTCCATCCGGTCATAGCCACGCTTTTGCTAAGTCCATTGATAGTTACCGTTCTATCGTACATGTCTTTACTAATACTTGCAGTTGCCGTAAAAGTGCTTCCGTCGTATAAAAGTTTTTCATACATTTCATCACTTGCGACTATTATCTTTGTCCCTTTTAAAACTTCTGCTATCTCTTCTAACTCAGATTTAGTATATACTGCACCCGTAGGATTAGAAGGGCTTGTGATAACAACCATTTTTGTTTTAGGAGTTATTGCATCGCGTAACTGCTTCGCAGTCATTTTGAAGCTACTTGCGTCATTAGTCTCTATAAATATCGGTTTACCACCGCTATAAAGTACAAGTTCAGGATAAGTAACCCAATATGGAGCTGGGATAATCACTTCATCCCCTTCTTCTATAACCGCCTGAAATAAGTTAAACAATGAGTGTTTAGCTCCGACATTTATAACTATATCACTAGGTGCATAATCCAAACCGTTTTCTCTTTTTAGCTTATTTGCAACGGCTCTTCTACATTCAACCGTACCTTCAACCGCAGTATATTTCGTAACACCTTTATTCAACGCTTCTATTGCAGCGTCTTTGATTTTTTGAGGAGTATCAAAATCAGGCTCTCCAGCTGAAAAGCTAAGAACATCTTTACCGCTAGCTTTCAAATCTCTTGCTAATGTAGAAATAGCTATAGTCATCGACTCAGACAAAACATTTACTCTTTTTGACAATACCATACTTTTTATTACCTTTGTTTAAAATTTAAATTAATGAACAGTTACAGTCTGTGTTATTGTTAGATAATCTAACGGCTGTGTTGTCTCTTTGCATATCTTTTGTCCGTTATACATAGCACAGTTCCTATATCCTACAACTTTATCCTCTGTAACATATTCATAAACAGGCTCACATTTAGTTACTTGATTATATGTTTTACACTGTTTATTGTTTCTTTGTTGGTTAGCGATATATCCACCACCTAATCCACCTATAATTTTAGCAGCATCATTACCGCTACCTTTGCCTATTTGATTTCCTACGATAACACCTAAAGTAGCACCGACTAAAGTATCTATGCCGATACTATTAGTATCTGAATTGCCGCAGTTAACAAGAACTTCGACTGTATCTTCGTAACATTTCTCGCCGGTTTTAACCTTTGTCGTAAACGGTTTTGTGATAGCAGTCTGTTCCGTAACTTTTACGCTTATAGATTCAGCATTTACTGATGATACAGCACCAAAAGCACAAATTGCTACAGCTAAAGCTTTTGTTGTTAATGAAACCATTGTCAATCCTTTTTTTTAATATTGTATTCAATTTTTGTTTAAAACTATTTTTAATTATACAAATAATTGTTGAAAGTTGTATAAAATGTGTAAAAATTCAATTTAATTAGGTATAAGTTTTAATTGGGTAGAATTTTAAACATTAATAAACAAAGAAACGGGGTTTAATTCTTGATTAAAAAGAGTATTTTATATTTTTGTATATGTTTAGTATCGGTTACTTTTTTATCCGGCTGTGGATATAAAGCTCCTCCGAAATATGTAGAAAAAAGTGAAAGTAAATGATTTATGATTATATTATTATAGGTACCGGCGTGGCAGGACTTAGTGCTGCCAATTATATACCTGAGAATAAAAAAGTTTTATTAGTTTGTAAAAAAGCACCTTGGGAGTGTAATACTTTTTGGGCTCAAGGCGGCGTAGCAACGGCAGTTGATGAAAATGATATACCGTCACATATAAGCGACACCATAGAAGCAGGTGCCAAATTAAATGATATTGAAGCCGTAGAAAAATTGAGCAAAACATCTTTAGAAACCATTAAGGATTTAATATCTAAAGGTTTTGAGTTTGATAAAAATGATGCCGGAGAACTTGCTTTTACAAAAGAAGCTGCTCACAGTAGAAGTAGAATACTCCATGCAGACGGTGATGCTACGGGGAGAATGCTTCACATATTTTTATTAGGAACTTGTCCTCACGAAGTCGTCACTGAATCTATAGTCATAGATTTGCTTATACAAGATGATATTTGCTACGGAGCAGTTATAAGAACAGGTGAGAAACAAAGAGTCGTATATGCACACAACACTATTATTGCAAGCGGTGGCATCGGTTCTATTTATAAGTATCACACAAACTCTACGACTGTTTCAGGTGATATTCAAGGGATATGTATAGAAAAAGGATTACCTTTAAAAGACATGGAAATGATGCAATTTCATCCTACGGTATTTACTAATGCTGATTTTGCAAGAAAGCCTTTGCTATCTGAGGCTTTAAGGGGTGAAGGAGCTGAAATAGAGGATGAAGACGGCAAAAGATTTTTATTTGAATATCATCCAGACGGTGAGCTTGCTCCGAGGGACGTAGTAAGTCGTGCTATTTTTGATTATTCACACAAGACGGGATCACAAGTTTATCTTTCGTTTAAAAACTTTAAAAAAGATTTTTTTAAAAAAAGGTTTCCTAATATTTATAAAAATTTAAAAGAATTGGGTTTTGAATTACCTTTTGAAAGGGTCCCTATTTCTCCTGCATTTCATTATTCAATGGGAGGTATAGAGACTACTCTTAATGCAAGGGTAAAAGGTATGAAAAATCTTTATGCAATCGGTGAAGCAGCATGTACAGGTGTTCATGGAGCAAATAGATTGGCAAGCAATTCCTTGCTAGAGGGGTTGGTGTTTTCTAAAATAGCCGTAATGGATTCAATGAAAAATGATTTTAAGATTGATCCGACACAATATAAGTCTCTTATTAAACACTATACATTGCAAAAACCTTCCGATAAGGCTATAAAAAATGAATTAAGGGAACTTATGTGGAAAAACGCAGCCATAATAAGAACGGAAGAAAACTTACAAATAGCTCTTGATAAAGTTAACTCATATTTATCTCTTGATATAGGCAGATTACTTTATTTAAGGCTTTTAACGGCAAAATCAATTTTAGAAGCAGCTTTAAAAAGAAAAGAATCTTTAGGGGCTCATTATATTACATCAAAAGGAAAAGAATGAATCACGTACCAATTTTAGTTTTAGATTTTGGATCGCAATATACTCAATTAATAGCTAGAAAGCTTAGAGAAAACGGTGTCTATAGCGAGATAGTACCGTACAATGAAAGTATTGATAAAATAAAAGCAAGAACACCGAAAGGTATTATACTTTCAGGTGGACCGGCTTCTGTTTACGCAAAAGATGCTTATCATATAGATATTGAAATATTTAATCTTGGTTTACCAATGCTTGGTATTTGTTACGGTATGCAACTTATTTCTCATATGCTTGGCGGTAGCGTAGTTCCTGCTGATCATCATGAATACGGTAAAGCAAAGCTTAACTTTGAGGGAAATTGTCCAATATTTAAAGATACCACCGACGGTCAAATCGTATGGATGAGTCACGGCGATAGAGTAGATGTATTACCAAACGGTTTTACAAAAATAGCTTACAGCGATAACTCTCCTTATGCGGCTATTGCGAATATGGATAAAAATATATTTGCATTTCAATTTCATCCGGAGGTTTACCACAGCGTAGAGGGTTCAAAACTTCTTAAAAATTTTGCAAAATATATTTGCGGTTGTGAAAGCACTTGGAATATGGGTAATTTTGCCAAAGAGCAAATTGCAAAAATAAAAGAAAAAGTAGGAAAAGATAAAGTTTTATGCGGTGTTAGCGGTGGAGTTGATAGTTCTGTCGTAGCTACGCTTTTGGCTGAAGCTATCGGTGAACAATTGATACCTGTTTTTGTTGATAACGGGCTTTTGAGAGCAAATGAAAGAGAACAAGTCGAAGCTATGTTTAAGAGCAGAGGGGTTAATCTAATTACTGCTGATGCAAGTGAACTTTTCTTGTCAAGACTTGCAGGAGTTACCGACCCTGAGAAAAAAAGAAAGATTATCGGTGAGACTTTCATTGAAGTATTTGATATGGAAGCAAAAAAACATGACGGTATTAAATATCTAGCACAAGGTACACTTTATACCGACGTTATAGAATCTGTCGCGGTTAAAGGTCCTAGTAAAACTATAAAATCTCACCATAACGTAGGTGGGCTTCCTGATTGGATGACTTTTGAACTTATAGAGCCGCTTAGAGAAATATTTAAAGATGAAGTGAGAGCTTTGGGGCTTGAGCTTGGTCTTCCAAAAGATATGTTGATGCGACACCCTTTTCCTGGACCAGGTCTTGCTATAAGAATTATGGGAGAAGTAAACAAAGATGATTTGAAAGTGTTAAGAGCAGCTGACGTTATAATGCTTGATGTGCTAAGAGCTAGTGGATATTATGATAAAACTTGGCAAGCATTTACCGTACTTTTAAATGTAAGATCAGTCGGTGTTATGGGTGATAATAGAACTTACGATAACACTGCGTGTATAAGAATAGTTGAAGCGACCGACGGTATGACTGCAACTTTTGCACATATACCTCATGATATACTTGAAACTATGAGTAGAAGAATTATAAATGAAGTTGATGGAATTAACAGAGTAGTGTATGACATCAGTTCCAAACCACCTGCTACTATAGAATGGGAATGATTTACTTAACAAACAATGAAAACAAATATGAAGGGGTTGTAAATCTTCCCCTTCTTGCTACGGACTATAAAGATATAGAGCTAGATTTAACTCTGTATGATGCTATCATAGTCACTTCAAAAAATGCCGTCAAAGCACTAAATAATTCTTTAAAAGAGTGGTGTAAAAAACCGATATATTCTATATCAAAGCCAACTTCGGATTATGTAAAGTCATTGAATGGAAATATAGTATATACAGGTATAAGCGGTCACGGCAATGATTTTGCCTATGAATTAATTCCATTATTGGGCAATAAAAAAGTCTTGTATTTAAGAGCTTATGAAGTGGTCTCTAATCTCGAAAATATTTTAAAAAATCATCAAATAGATTTAACATCGTATATTGCCTATGAAACAGTATGTCAACATCTAGACTATCAAATAAAATCAAATTCAATTGTTATTTTTACGTCACCTTCCAATGTTGATTGTTTTTTAAAAAGTTTTACATGGGATAATACAAATATAGCCGTTTGTATAGGTAAGACTACGGCTTTAAGACTTCCGGAGTACATAAAATATCATATATCTTCAAAAACTTCTATAGATGAATGTATAAAACTTGCAAAATCTTTGTATTAATTAATGAAATATTAGATATAATAAACTCATAATTTATCCTAGACAAAGCGGGATTCCCACACTTTGAGGGTCCGATAATTGTATTTTTAGTGGGTTTCGTAGTCATCCGGTGTGTAACGCTCGTTTTTTGTTGCAGTTCCTAAAGGATGCTCAACCTGCAGGTTGTTGGCTTTTAGGGCCACTTTCGTGGTTAACGCCTGTTTGGGATAGTTGTAATTAATAGGGGTTTAAATGAATATATTAATTTTAGGTAGCGGCGGTAGAGAATACTCTATAGGACTTGCAATTTCTAACGAACAAAAACATAAACTTTTTTTCTGCCCAGGTAACGGTGCTACGGATAGACTCGGTACAAATATAAATATTAAAGACTATAACGAGTTGGCAATATGGGCTAAAAACAATCAAATAGATTTAACGATAGTTGGACCTGAAGCTCCTTTAACGGATGGAGTTGTAGATATTTTCAAGGCTAACGATTTAATAATTTTCGGTCCTTCAAAAGATGCTGCTAGACTTGAAGGCTCAAAAGTATATATGAAAAATATACTAAAAAAATATAATATACCTACGGCTAGATTTATAGAAACAGATGATTTATCACAAGCAAAAGAGTTTATTCAAACATTAACGCCTCCGATTGTAGTAAAAGCAGACGGTCTTTGTGCAGGTAAGGGTGTAATTATAGCTACTACCCATGAAGAAGCCATCAACGCAGTAGGCGATATGTTAAGCGGAGCATCTTTCGGTGACGCCGGAAAAAAAGTAGTTGTTGAGGAATTTTTAGACGGCTATGAACTTTCAATGTTTGCTATATGCGACGGCAAAGATTTTATTTTGCTTCCGGCAGCACAAGACCACAAAAGAGTAGGGGACGGGGACACAGGTCCAAATACCGGTGGAATGGGTGCTTATGCCCCTACGCCTTTAGTTGACGATGCATTATATGAAAAAGTAAAAGAGAGGATAATAAGACCTACTTTAGACGGTATGCAACAAGAAGGTGCACCTTATGAAGGGGTACTTTTTATAGGTGTTATGGTTGTTAAAGGTGAGCCTTATACATTGGAATTTAACGTAAGATTCGGTGATCCTGAGTGCGAAATAATTATGCCTTTACTTAAAACTCCTGCTAGTGAACTTTTCTATAAAGGTGCAACTAAAGATTTATCTAATCTTAAAATAGAATTCTTACCTAAGTATGCCGTTGGAGTTGTTATGGCAAGTCATAATTATCCATACGGTAATTCAGATGTTGCCGAAATTATAGTTGATGAAATAGTTGATATGGACTTAAAAGAGAATTCGCACATATCGTTTGCCGGTGTATCTAAGGAAGATGATAAGCTTTTTGCAACAGGTGGTCGTGTTTTGGTATGTGTAGGACTAGGTGATAATATAAAAGAGGCAAGAAATAGGGCTTACGGTCTTTGCGGTCAAGTACACTTTGCAGGCAAAAAATGTAGGTCTGATATAGCGTATCAAGCTTTGAGATAAAAATGAACAATAAAGTAAGTAGTAATGATATGCAGAATCTTCAGTTAGCCACTTTTTGGCCGAGGATTAAAGCATATATTATAGATGATATTTTAATTACTTTTATTACGGCGCTTATTTTTTGGGAGCAAATCAAGAGTGCGGGGGATGATATGGCATCCGTGATGGCAGTTTTAAACGTTTATCTTATACCTATTATGTTATTAAAAATTTCATATCATACATTTTTTATTTGGTATTACGGTGCTACCGTCGGTAAATATTTATCAAAAATAAGAGTTATAGACCATGACACCTTGTCTAATATTTCTTTTATAAGTTCGTTAGTTAGAGCCGTAGCTAGAATCTTAAGCGAGATGTTTTTTTATCTTGGTTTCATTTTTGCTTTTTTTAATGAGGCAAGACAAACTTTCCAAGATAAAATTGCCAAAACATTGGTTGTGAATGCGTAAAATCTTAATCTTCTTATTATGTATTGTATATTTTTTAAATGCAGCACAAGAAGGTATGCAACAAGAACAGTTTCAAGTAGTTGCAAAAAATATCGACTATGAAAATGATATAGTAACTGCAACCGGTGATGTTATAATGTTTTCTCCCACTTATTATATTACGGCTCAAAAAGCAGTGTATAATAAAGCAAAAAATCAAGTAAGTCTTTATGATAACGTCAGTATTATGAAAGATAATAAAAGTTTGTCGATAAGTAATTATTCTTTCATAGAGTTTGAAGTTTCTTCTTTATCCGAAGTTGTTTTTATACTTTATGAGAACAGTTTATGGATAGAAAGTTCTAAAGCTACGTCACAAGGCAATGACGTATATTTGGAAAAATCTTTAATGTCAAGTTGTGATTGTAATAATCCTGATTGGAGTATTAGATTTACTAGCGGCTCTCACAATGATGAATACAGTTGGTTACAAACTTTTAATAATCGTGTGTATATACGAGATATACCTATTTTGTATCTTCCTTATTTTGCCGTTTACACAAATACGGATAGACATTCGGGTTTATTAATGCCTACACTTGGGTATTCAAGTACTGAAGGCTTAGTTTATATGCAACCGTTTTATTATGCACCTGCCGATGATTGGGATTTGGAGCTTGTTCCTCAGTACCGAGCAAAGAGAGGTAACGGTTTGTATGCTTATTTTAGATATGCAGATAGTCCTGATTCCATGCTTGATATCTCTACCGGTTATTTTAATGAAAAATCACGATATAAAGTAGAAAATGAATTAAAAAATGAAGATCATTACGGGCTTGGAATCAAATATGAAAGAAGAAATATATTTGCCCAAAAAGCAAAAGATCATGAAGACGGGTTTTATGCCGATTTAGATTTTTTAAGAGATATTGAATATAAAACTTTATCTGATTCTTTAGAAGAGAATAAGACTCCTAGAAAAGTTGAATCAAAGATAAACTACTACTATAAAACAAATAATGATTATTTGGGTACGTATTTAAGATATTATAGGGATGTTTCCGATGCCGTGTCGGATACTACTCAAAAACAAACAATTCAAAAATTACCTACGGTTCAGTATCATAGATTTTCAACTCCGTTTTTATCGGATAATTTGCTATATTCTGCGGATGTGAATCATACAAATTACCATAGAACTCTTGGATTAAAAGCTCAACAAACAACGGTTAGCTTGCCGTTCTTTTATGGGTTTAGTTTATTTGATGATTATTTAAATATATCTTTACAAGAAGAGATATTCTTTGCAAATTATAATTATGACGAAAACGGTTTGACAAAGGATTTCGAAAACGGTAGGTATGCACAATTAAGACATAGTATTACTGCTTCTACAAACCTTCTAAAAGAATATGAGAGTTTTTTACATACCATTAATTTGGGTTCAACGCTATATATACCTAATAGTGCTAAAAAAAGCGGTGATATTTATCCTCTTACAAATGATGATGATGTTGAATTAAAACCTTTTGCATTGAGTGAAACAACAAAAAACTTAGCTTTTTGGTTAAGTCAATCTTTTTATGATAGAGATTTTGCAACTTTATTTTTAAATCACAAGGTTAAACAATCTATTTTATATGAAGATAACGGGACTTCAAGTTTGGGTAATTTAGAAAATGATTTATACTTTTATCATCAATACGGTTCAATATCTAGTAGATTGATTTATAATCATCAAGATGATAAATTAATACAGTCGTCTACGACGATATATTTAACATATAATGATTATTTTTTAAGAACGCTTCATTATTGGACGCAAAATACACCGAATTCTAATAAAAAAGATTCCGAAACAATAACATATGAAGCAGGTTTAAAGTTCTGGAAGAATTATAAGTTTTCATATAAGGAAAGTTATAACATAGTTGATAAATTAGTTAATAGAAAAGAGTACAAACTTTCAATAGATAAAGGATGTTGGTTTTTACATTTGAAAATTGCCGATGAGCTTGTATCATCATCGACTATTGATAATACAGGAAGAAGGCAAGATGTTGTTTATGTCATGATTGAATTGAGACCTATGGGTGGATTTGATTATGAGTATAAACGGAAATCAGATAGCAATAATTGATAGTGACACTAGGAACAATTAATGGATAGCAAAAATATTTTTAAAGATAGAATAGAAGGTGCATTATACTTATTAAAGGTATTGCCTGTAGAAAATATGAAATTGGAAAATTGGATTGTTATAGCTACTTCAACCGGTGCGTTACCTATAGCTAAGGAAATAGCAAAAAAGATAAACGCACAAATAGATTATATGTTTACGGCAAAGGTTTTTGCGCCGTTTAACAATGAATGTGAAATTGCTATAGTTACGGAAAAAGAAGAGGTGGTTATACATGAGGAGTTGGTTAGATCGTTTGATATAAATTTGGAGTCTATTTTTACAAAAGCAAAAGATAGATTTGAAAAGATATTAAGTATGGAAATCAAAAAATATCGCCATGAACCAATGAGTGATTTGTTGAATCAAAACGTGCTATTGGTTGATGAAGGCTTAAATACAGGTCTTACAATGATGGCTTGTATTAAAACCGCTATTAAGTTAGGCGCCAAATCCGTTTCCGTGGCTACGCCGATAATACCAACGGCAACGGTTGGTGACCTAGAGTCGATAGCTGATGATTTATATTATTACAAAAATATCGACCATTTTGTGTCAATAGATTTTTATTATAAAGAGTTAGACCATATACCAATGGATGAAATCCAACAATATTTAAAAGGAAAATAATGTCAGTAGTTTGTGAATTTGAAGTAAATAACCAAAAAGAGACCTATACTCTAAACCATGTAGCAAAACAAGCAAACGGTTCGGTAATGCTTAGAGTAGGTAAATGTGTCGTTTTAGCAACCGTTGTAACGGAGTATGATAATCCTGCCAGTGAAGATTTTACACCGCTTACGGTACAGTATATCGAAAAAACATATGCTTCTGCGAAGGTACCTGGAGGTTTTGTAAAAAGAGAAGGTAAACCTAGTGATTTTGAAACCTTAACGTCAAGAGTTATAGATAGAAGCTTAAGACCACTTTTCCCTAAGGGATATGTGTATCCGACAACAATAACGGTTATGGTTTTGAGTGCGGATAAAGATGTAGATTTGCAGGTGGTTGCACTTAATGCTGCTTCGGCTGCTTTGTATCTATCCGACCTTCCTATCAATAAGCTTGTGTGTGGGGTGAGAATAGCAAAGATAAATAATCAGGTTGTTATTAATCCTACTTTTGGCGACCTTAAAGATTCAACTCTTGATTTATATATAGCAGGTAGTGAAAATGAATTGCTTATGATAGAGATGAAATCTATTGCAAGTACACAGATTGTTGAAACCGGTATTGATAGCTTTACGACTACTCACAATACAAACGAAGTATCGGAATCTGAGCTTGTGCAACTAATACAATCCGCACAAGATGCTATTAAAGAAGCAAGCGCAATTTATAAAAAAGGTTTTGAATCTTATAAAAAAGCAGATTTTGCAGTAGAACTAAAACCTTTTTGCGTTAGTGAAAGCGTGATAGAGTATGTGAGAAAAACATATCAAGAGGAAATTAAAAAAGCTCTAACTAGACTTGCAAAAAGTGAAAGAGCAGGTGAATTGAAAGAACTTGCCGTGAAAATTGCTCAAGATGTATTTGTACTAGAAAACGGTTTTGAGTATAAAGAGGTATATGAAGCCGTTAGTATAGTAAAAAAAGAGATAGTAAGAAGTATGATTTTAAATGATCGTATAAGAGCTGACGGAAGAGGGTTGAAGGACGTAAGACCTATAAGTATAGAGACAAATATCTTACCTTCGGCACACAGTAGTTGCTTATTTACCAGAGGAGAAACGCAAGCTTTGGTAGTCGGTACTATTGCAGGGCCAAAAGATGGACAGATGTATGAAGTGCTGACGGAAAAAAGTACTGAAATAGAAAGATTTATGGTTCACTATAATTTTCCCGGTTTTAGCGTAGGTGAAGCAAAACCGATATTCGGTGTCGGAAGAAGAGAACTAGGACATGGAAATCTTGCAAAAAAAGCTTTAGAAAGTAGTATAAATAAAGATTTTACGGATACGGTAAGATTGGTTTCCGAGATACTTGAATCAAACGGAAGCTCATCTATGGCTACCGTTTGTGGAGGTTCGCTTGCGCTTAAGGCGGCAGGCGTGGATATAAGCGGACTTGTAGCCGGTGTTGCAATGGGTCTAGTAACGGATGAAAACAAATATGCAATTTTAACCGATATAATGGGGCTTGAAGACCATGACGGAGATATGGATTTTAAAGTTGCAGGTACAAAAAACGGTATTACAGCTTTGCAAATGGATATAAAGCTTGGCGGTATTGAGTTAAAAGTTTTGGATGAAGCTCTAGAACAAGCAAAAGAGGGTAGGTTGCATATATTATCCATTATGGAGGACGCCGCATCAAAAATAGAACCTAGTGAGGCGTTGCCTTTGGTAGAACAGTTTTTAATAGATCCTTCAAAAATATTTGCCGTAATAGGTAAAGCAGGTCAAACAATCAAAGAAATCATAGAGATGTTTAATGTGTCTATAGATTTGGATAAAAATAGCGGTAACGTTAAAATAAGCGGTGAAAATAAAGAAGGTATTTTAAAAGCTAAAGACCATATAATAAATATCACTAATAATACGCAAAAAAAATCAAATACTCCTTTGGATTTTGAAAAAATCTATCATGAAGGTGATATTTTTGAAGCTAAAATAGAAAGAATAGTTGATTTCGGTGCATTCGTGACATTGCCAAAAGGTGGAGAAGGACTGCTTCACATATCAAAAATGTCACCAAAAAGACTCAATAAAGTAACGGACTTATTTAATGTCGGTGACACCGTTGAAATCAAAGTTTTAGGTGTAAAAAAAGATAGAATTGAACTAATAGTGGCAAATTTATAATATTTTAAAGTTTATTTATGATAATATATCAATAAAGTAAGCTTAGATTAGTAAAAATCAAGGGGATTTTATGGCAAAATTATTAATTGTTGATGACTCTACAATGCTAAGGGATATGTTGAGTTATGCATTAAGTGAAGGCGGATATAGCGATGTAGTAGAAGCTGTTGACGGTGTTGACGGTCTAGAGAAAGCTAAGGCTACTACATTCGATTTAATAATTACCGATGTTAATATGCCTAATATGGATGGATTAACATTAATAGGTGAACTAAGAAAACTTTCACAGTATAGTTCTAAACCTATTTTGGTTCTGACTACTGAAAGAAGCGACGAAATGAAAGCAAAAGGTAAAGCTGCCGGTGCTACCGGGTGGATTGTGAAGCCTTTCGTGCCCGATCAGTTACTAAAAGCTGTTAATATTGTTTTAAGCAGATAATTTCACTAAAAAATAAATTATAAAGGTTGTAGCTATGGCTGGTTTTGATATTTCTATGTATAGAGAGATGTTTATGGAAGAGGCTGTTGAGCTGTTTGAATCGGCGGACAATGTTCTTCTTGAGGCAGAAAATAATGGTAGTTTAACAGATGAACAAATGAGTCAACTTTTTAGAGATGTTCATACCTTAAAAGGTAGCGGTGCTTCTGTAGAACTAGTATTTTTTGCTAAGTTTACCCATGAAGTAGAGAATATGATGGATAAGCTAAGAAATCACTCTATAGAATTTATTCCCGAGATGGCTAGTACTCTTATAGACTGTATGGATGTAATGAAAGAGATTCTGCAACTTGAAGCATCGGGAGATATGAACCAAGATAAACTTCAAGAAATGACGGGTTCTTTGCTTGATGAAATTAAAGGCTATTTAAACGGTACCCATGTCTCTTCATCTGAAGTGCAAACTCAAACTCAACATACTCAAGAGGTTGCAAAACAACAAGACGACAGTATAGGATTTTTTGATGAATCAATAGATCCTGATAAATTTAATAAAGCTTACGGCTTTTTTAAAGAAGAGTATCAAGATATTCAGGCTTTTGGTTTTTATAGTGAAGAGTTGCAACAAAAAAGCAAAAATGCACCTTCCGTTTCAACTAAAGATTATGAAGAGAATGATAATTTCGGATTTTTTGATGATATGCCTGAAATTACCCCAGACAATAAAGAGTTAGAGCATAAAAAGGTTGAAAAACCAGTTTCAAAACCGGTAGTTACTCCTACTGCAAAGCCTTCGCCTGCACCTGTAGAAAGAGCATCGATATCTAAAAAAGAAGATGTATCTGATGATGATAAAAAATCTGCTGCTATGTCTGCAGCAACAAATAATATTAGAGTAAATCTAGATAAAATCGATACTTTAATGAATAATGTCGGTGATCTCGTTATTACAAATGCGATGTTGACACAGTTTGCGACTTCAATATCTGAAACGAAAACTAGAATTTCTGTTTTAGAAAGACTTGAGTTACTAGAAAGACACATAAGAGAGATGCAAGACTCTATTATGAGTATAAGAATGGTCCCTATGGAGTCTATTTATTCAAAATTCCCTAAAGTTATTAGGGATATTTCTAAGAAGTTGAATAAAAAAGTTGAATTTAAACATTACGGTGACGCTGTTGAGATAGATAAGGCTATGATTGAAGGTTTAACGGACCCTTTAATGCACATCATTAGAAACTCTTTAGACCACGGTATAGAGACTCCTGAAGAGAGAGTTAAGGCCGGCAAAAGTGAAGTAGGGTACATTACTATTAGTGCAGAACAAGCTAATGGACAGATGATTATTACCATAAAAGATGACGGTAGAGGTATTAATGCAGCTAAAGTTGCTCAAAGATCATTAGAAAAAGGGTTGATAGATGAAAATCAACTTGCTCAAATGAGTGATAACGACAAGGCGATGTTAATATTCGGTGCCGGAGTTAGTACTGCGGATAAAATTACGGATGTTTCAGGACGTGGCGTAGGGATGGACGTAGTTAAGACGAATATTCACAAACTAGGCGGTATCATAAGACTTGAAACGGAACTTGGTTACGGTACCGTTATAACTATTGTTTTACCTTTAACCCTTGCTATTCTTGACGGTCTTGATATAGCAGTAGGTGATAAAAAATTCATATTACCGTTAAGTGCAATAGTAGAGTCTTTACAACCTACAAAAGATATGATTAAGAAAATAGGTGACGGTACTCAAGATTTATTAATGTTAAGAGAAGAGTTTATACCTGTTGTTAAATTATATCAGTTATTCAACGATGTTGAGCCTAAATATAAAAATCTTGAAGACGGTATGTTGATAGTCGTAAAAGCAGGTAATCAAAAAGTGGCTTTATTTATAGATGAATTTTTACATCAACATCAAGTTGTTGTTAAGCCTCTTGATAAAAACTTCAGAAGTGTTGAAGGGATAGGTGCAGCAACCGTAAGAGGTGATGGAAGCATCGGTCTAATTCTTGATGTTCTAGGTATCATAGATGCACAGAAAAAAATAGACAGACATGTGCTTGAATTTAAAAAACAAAAAGTTTCTTAAGTTTAATTTGGAATAGGTATTATGCAAGATACTATTCATTTACATGACAAAGTTAAAGAGATTTTATACTCTTTAACGGGGATTACGTTAAACGAGAACAAAGATATAATGATTGCCAACAGATTGCAAAAGTTAAAGCGTGATACAAAATTTGACGGTAATCTTGATGATTTGTTAGCAGCGGTTGAGCAGGGTAGATTTTTAACGGAGTTTATTAATTCATTTACGACGAATAAAACTCATTTCTTTAGAGAAGATTTTCACTTTGTTGACTTAAGGGATAGAGTGTTGCCTCAATTTGCACAAAGCGGTAAAGAAATAAAAATGTATTGTAGTGCAAGTTCAACCGGTGAAGAGCCTTATTCTATGGCAATGACAGTTGCAGAAGTATCTGAGATGTTAGGTACCAAAATAAAGGCGTCTATTTTGGCAACAGATATTGATACTAACGTATTACAATATGCTGCTGACGGAATATACAGATATGCAAAAAGTTCAAAAGAATTTCCTGATTGGATACACCCTCAGAAATATTTTAAAAGAAGGGTTCAAAAAAATCTTGCGAGTGAAGAAATACTTATAAAAGTAAAAGATGACTTAAAGAAAATGATAACTTTTGGTGTCTTGAATCTAAGTGATTCTAGTTATCCTTTTGAAAAACATGAGTTTGATGTCATATTTTGTAGAAATGTATTGATATATTTTAGTGATGTGGACCAAAATAAAATATTAAAAAAACTTTTTAAACACTTAAAAATAGGTGGAACTTTGTATTTGGGGCACAGTGAAAGTCCACAAGATTTGATTAACTATGTTACAAGAGCGGGACAGAATATATTTGTAAAAAACAAGGATATTGATTGATAATCATAGGGCATAAAGACGGAAGTATTGAGAAAGCCTCTAATGCGAGATTTAACCAGAGGGTAAAAGGTCATTTGGCTCATACCGTAATAGGTGGAGAGTTTGCAGTAGGAAGCGATATGGAACAAATCGCATTCAAAACTCTTCTTGGATCTTGCGTTGCCATTATGTTTTATGATATGGAAGCAAAAATAAAAGGGATGAATCATTTTTTGTTGCCTCATACTAATAGTTCTAATGATGATATGAAGTATGGATTATATTCCGTTGAGGCCATGCTCAATGAAATGTATAAATTAGGTTGCAGAAAACAACATATGGTCGCAAAAATTGCAGGTGGTGCAGATGTTATGAAACTCGGTCACTCAAAAGATACTATAGGTTTTAGAAATGTAAGTTTCGCTAAAGACTTTTGTCAGTCGGAAGGTTTTAGAATTATGTCAGAGCATGTAAGAGGTGAGCATGGTCGTCTTATATTGCTTGCTAATGATTTTGAGACATTTATCAAAGTAACTCAAAAAAGCGAAACAGATGCTCAAATTTCGGCAGACGAAGCAAAACTACAAAGAGAAATTTCAAAAGCACCTGTTATCAAAGAATATGTCGGTGGCGTTGATTTATTTGATATTAACGTCAAAGCTGAACCTGAGATGGAAATCGAATTATTTTAAAGAGGGAGTAAGAAATGTATACTGTGTTAATCATTGATGATTCTCCTTCTATGAGAAGGGTTATAACTGACTTAATCAATCAAATTGACGAGTTTGAAGTCGTGGCTACTGCTACCGATGCCTATGATGCAAGAGAAAAAATAAAAGAATATGAACCTGATTTGGTGACAATAGATATAAATATGCCTAAAATGGACGGTGTGACATTTTTACGAAACCTTATGCGGCTTCATCCTATGCCTGCCGTTGTAATATCGGGTGAAGGTGTAAGAGGTAATGACATTTTTGACGACGGTGCCGTAGGTTTTATTCCAAAGCCTGAAAATGGTGAAAGTATCGAACATTTTGGAGAGAGAATCAAAGATACTTTGCTCAATTTAACATTCCTTCTTAAAAGATATACGTTAAAAAAACCTCAAGGTACTAAAACTATTGTGAATAAAAGAATAACCGGTTCAGGCGGTAATTTTGAAGTTGAACGCAAGGTTCATCCGGATGAAGTTTTACCTAAAAGACCTGCTGTTATTAGCGGACCTAGAGTTATAGGTATCGGCTCATCGACAGGTGGTGTTGAGTCTTTATTAAAAGTTTTTTCAGGACTTATAGAGGGATTACCGCCTATTATAATTACACAACATATACCGTACGGTTTTTCAAGCTCTTTTGCCCAAAGACTTAATCAAAGTTCTTCCGTTACCGTGTATGAAGCCGAAGACGGTATGATTCTTGAACGTTCTCATGCATATTTAGCTCCCGGTAACAAACATTTAACATTGGAAAAACTAAGGGATAACTCCTATAAAATAGTGCTACTAGACACGGTAAAGGTAAGTAGGCACAAGCCAAGCGTAGATATTATGTTTAGAAGTATGAATAATACCGTAGGCGGTAGTGCTATGGCTATCATGATGACCGGTATGGGTGATGACGGTAGCATAGGCATGAAAGAGCTTTTTGATAGCGGCGCATATACGGTAGCCCAAAATGAAGAGAGTTGCGTGGTATTCGGTATGCCTGCAAAAGCAATAGAAGCAGGTGCAGTTAAGGATGTATGTCATTTAAATGATATATCAAGATATATTATAGAATTTGCAAATAACAAAAGACGCTAAAACCTTCTAATTATCGAAGATTTCAGCTGTTTTTTTGAGCCTATTCTTATCAAAATGGGTGTATATTCTTGACGTATTAATGTCACTATGACCAAGGGCTTCTTGAACTAAAATTAAATCATGACTTTCATTATATAGTTTTGTACCGAAACTATGTCTCAACATATGAGCACCGTTTTTTTCTTTTCTAAGTCCTGCTACGAGTAATATTTTTTCCATTACATATGATACGTAAGGCTGAGATAGTTTTTGACCGGTTCTGCTACAAAAAAGTAAATCACAATCTAATGGGCGATATTCAAGCCACTCTTGCATATCTTTTATAACTTTTGATTGCTTTAACATAACTACACGATATTTATTCCCTTTACCCTGAACTTGAATTATATAATAACCGCTACTATCAAGCACAATATCTTTTTGTTTGATATTTAGTGCCTCACTAACCCTAAGTCCGGTAAATAGTATAGTCTTGATTAAAAGCCTATTCTTAGCTGCAGAGTAGGGCTTAAACTCTGTTTTATCAATGGCATCCAAAAACCTTTTTATCTCATCATCATTTAAATGACTAGGGAGTTTATTCCCTTTAGAACTTCCTAGTCCTGCCCAGTTTTTAAGCTCAAAACCGTACACGTATGAATTACCGCTTGAATCTTGATTTTGTTTGTCTATATATTTAAAAAAAGCCAAAATCGCATTTTTGTAGTTTTTTTTGGTAGCATCGCTTAGTTTTGAGGTGTGAATTGCCAAAAAATCAATTAAAAACTCTTGATCTATCTCTTTTAAAGATGCAAAACCGAGTTTGCATAATTCGTAGTATAGTTTCTCCAAAGGGTTTATAAATGTATTAATTCCTATAAGACCGCATTGTCTCGCACTTTTTGCCAACTCTTTAATTTCATCCATGGACGAAATGTTTTTACGAAATTTATAAAGTATTTGTTGAAAACGGTCTATGTCTTCAACTTGTCTGTTAGAAAGCGTTGTTAGTTTCATTTTAATAAAATTTTGAATCCAAAACAATAAGCTTTTGTCGAAATTATCACAAAAATCAATAGGATATCGCATAAAAAACCTTTAAAGTATCATGAGCTCAATTATAATATATATTACTTTAGAAGCTAATTTATGAAAACCTTACATAAGGCATAATAAGTTTTTAATCATACAAAGAATACAATAAACATTAGAATGAAAAGTGGAGCTAATTTATGTTGAAAAAAGTTTTGATTGTTATAGGATTGATTGCTTTTACGGTAGGTGTTTATAAAGTTTTAGATATTAAAGACGATAAATCAAAAGAACTTCAAGGAATTGCTTACGGAAACGGTAGGATTGAAGCTAACGAGATTGCCGTAACGGCTAAAGTAGGAGGTAAACTTCTTGATGTATATGTGAAAGAGGGGGATATGGTTTACAAAGGGCAAGTTCTTGCTAAAGTCGATACAAAAGAACTTGATGCAAAACTTAATGCCTCTATAGCACAAATAGAGCAAGCTAAAGAGAATAGGAATTATTTATCCGCTTTATCGGAACAAAAAGAGAGTGAATTGCATCTTGCACACGTAAATTATTTACGTTCACAAAAGCTATACAAAACAAATAGCATCTCCTTGCTTCAGCTTCAACAAGACGAGAAAAACTACAAAACCGCAAACGCTGCATTAAAAGCGGCAAAAGCAAACATTGCCCAAGCTGATGCGGCAATAGAAAGTGCAACTTCACAAGCTCAAGCAATACGTGTAAACATAGAAGATTCTACATTATATTCACCTATAGACGGTAGAGTTTTGTATAAGCTTAATAATATAGGTGAGGTAATAGCATCGGGACAGAAAGTTTTAGTAGTACTTGATTTGCTAGATACTTATATGAATATATTTTTACCTACTGCTCAGGTAGGAATAGTAAATTATGATAGTGAAGCTAGAATCATTTTGGATGCGTTACCGCATATAGCGATTCCTGCTAAAGTAACATTCATATCACCGAAAGCACAATTTACTCCAAAACAAATAGAAACTCAAGATGAACGAGAAAAATTGATGTTTAAAGTCAAGGTGACGATAGATTACGAGTTATTAAAAGAGCATATAGATAAAGTAAAAACAGGTTTACCGGGTGTAACGTACATAAAATTAGATACAAATGCTTCTTGGCCAGATTTCTTGAATAATTTACCGAAAGGATATGAAAATAGATAATCCTAGACATGTAATAGAGATAAAAAATCTCTCTCATAAATACGGTAAACTAACGGCACTTAATAAGATTAATATAGCAATACCCAAAGGTTTTGCCGTAGCATTAATAGGTCCCGACGGTGTTGGAAAATCTACCCTTTTATCATTGATTTCAGGTGTAAAAAAAGTTCAAACAGGCGAAATAACTGTTTTCGGTCAAGATATGTCGGATAACAAAGCTAGAAACGACATATATTCAAAAATAGCATACATGCCTCAAGGGTTGGGTAAGAATCTTTACATGTCATTGTCGGTATATGAGAATGTAGATTTCTTTGCTAGACTTTTTGGATTAAATAAACGAGAAAGAATCTCAAGAATTACAAAACTTTTACGAAGTATAGGGTTATATGAATTTAAAGATAGACAGGTCGGAAAATTATCCGGAGGTATGAAACAAAAGTTAGGACTTTGTTGTGCACTTATTCATGATCCTGATTTGCTTATCCTGGATGAACCAACTACGGGTGTTGATCCATTATCGAGAAGACAATTTTGGGAAATGGTATATTCTTTAAAGAACTCTATCGATGATATGAGTGTTCTTATTGCTACCGCATATATGCACGAGGCACAAAATTTTGATTATATTATAGCTATTAACGACGGTGAAATTCTTAGTCAATCTACGCCGCAAGAATTACTTGAACAAACAAAAACAGATAATATAGATTCGGCTTTTAGTAAACTTTTACAAAAAGAATACAGTTTTAAAAGAATACCTTTTATAGATTCACATCAAAACGTCGATAACGGGTGCAGTATAATAAAAGCAGAAAATATTACGATGGATTTTGATGGTTTCAAGGCTGTAGATAATGTATCTTTTGATATAAAACAAGGTGAAATATTTGGTTTCTTGGGTTCAAACGGTTGCGGTAAAACAACTACTATGAAAATGTTAACGGGATTGTTAACACCAAGTAGCGGGAACATAGAGCTTTTTGGTAAATCAATTATAGGTAACGATATCGAAACAAGAAAAAATGTCGGATACATGACGCAATCGTTTTCTTTGTATAATGAATTAACGGTCAAAGAAAATCTAATACTCCATGCAAGACTGTATCAGATAGCAAGTCGTTTGATAAATCAGAGAGTAGAAGAGATGCTAAATCGCTTTTTACTTAAAAAATACGAGCATACTTTAGCTCAAGAATTGCCTCTTGGACTAAAGCAAAGGCTTTCTTTAGCGGTATCCGTTATACATAAACCGAAAATGTTAATCTTGGACGAGCCTACATCGGGAGTTGACCCGATATCGCGAGATATTTTCTGGGATTTTCTTTTTAAATTATCAAGAGAAGACGGCGTGACAATATTTATATCGACGCACTTTATGAATGAAGGTGAAAGATGCGATAGGATTTCCTTGATGCATCAAGGTCGGGTACTTGCAAACGATAAGCCTTCGGAACTAATAAAACTCAAAGAAAAAAAGACATTGGAAGATGCTTTTATAGAATATATAAATGATGTCGTCAAAGAGACACCTGATAATAAGATTATACCCCTAAGAGATAAAAAGATACACGATAAAGTAGATGCTTTTTCTTTTACGCGATTGTTTGGATATACATATCGTGAGTCATTAGAGTTGATACGAGATCCGATTAGATTGGTTTTTGCTTTGCTTGGTATAGTGATTTTGATGTTTGTTATGGGATTTGGAATAACTATGGATGTAGAGAATCTTAAATTTGCGGCACTAGATAATGATAATACACCGCAAAGTAGGGATTATATCCAAAATATATCAGGCTCAAGGTATTTTATAGAAAAAGATTCTTTGGTTTCATATGAAAATCTTGATGAAATGATGAAAGCAGGGAATATTAGTATTGCTATTGAAATACCGCCTGGATTTGGAACAAATATACAAAAAGGCAATAGTGTAGAAATAGGGGTATGGATAGACGGCATACAATCTTTTCGGGCAGAAACTATACACGGATATATGCAAGGACTACATAACGACTATATACTCAAGATGTCCAAGATTGATAATAAGTCGTTAGTAGATATACAAATGCGGTATCGATATAATCAAGATTTTAAAAGTATCTATTCTATGGTTCCGGCTATTATACCTATGCTTTTGATTTTTATTCCTTCTATACTTATGGCATTAAGTATAGTTAGAGAAAAAGAGCTTGGTTCTATTACAAATTTTTATACCACGCCGGTTACAAAGATAGAGTTTTTGCTTGGAAAACAGTTGCCTTACGTAATAGTAAGTATGATTAGCTTTAGCGTGCTTATATTATTGTGTATATATATTTTTCAAGTACCTTTAAAAGGAAGTTTTGTATTGTTATTTTTGGCATCTTTGTTGTATGTTATTGTTACTACCGGCATCGGCATGCTTTTTTCTGCATTTACAAAAACACAAATTGCCGCTTTGGCACTAACAGCCGTATTTACCATATTGCCTACCGTAAGTTTTTCGGGACTAACCACTCCCGTAAGCTCACTTGATGGTAGTGCGGCATTTATGGGGCATATTTTTCCGGCTACGTATTATATAAATATTAGTAGAGGAATTTTTAGCAAAGATATAGGTTTTGAGAGTTTATATTTTGATTTTTTCGTATTGTTTATTAGTATTTTTGCAATAACGATTTTAAGCGTATTATTACTTAAAAAACAGGAAAGTTGAAATGATACAATCCATAATTAATATTTTTTACCTTACAAAAAAAGAGTTTCAAACCTTATTTAAAGATAAAGTCATGCTTATTATGATCTTCTATTCTTTTAGTTTTGCCATTTATATAGGTGCGAAAGCAACATCTACGGAACTTTCAAATGTCCCGATAGCTTTTATAGATGAAGATAGAAGTATATTATCCCAAAGACTTGTAGACTCATTTTATAAACCTAGATTTAATACTCCTGATTTAATCTCGTATAATGAAATGGACAAAGGTATGGATAGGGGAATTTATACTTTTGTTGTAATAATACCTAACGGCTTTGAAAAAAATATTTTAAAAGGGGAGGGTAGTGAAATACAATTAAATATAGATGCCACAAGAATGTCACAAGCTGGAATAGGGGCAAGTTATATTTCTCAAATTATAAATCAAGAAATTAATACGTTTTTACATAGTCCTGCTCAAAATATACCTATAAATTTGACGATATCATATAAATATAACCCAAATCTTACCGGTAGTTGGTTTGGGAGCGTAAATAAGGTCATAGACAATATAATGACATTTTCCATATTACTTGCTGCTGCTGCATTGATGAGAGAAAGGGAGCACGGAACTATCGAACATCTTTTAGTAATGCCCGTCAATACGTTCGAAATTATGACGTCAAAAGTGCTATCTACGATGATAGTGATACTAGCAGGTGTGCTTTTTGCTCTTAACGTAGTCGTTGATATGATTTTTAATGTTCCTATTGCAGGGTCTATTTGGCTGTTTTTATTTAGTGCGGTATTGGTTTTGTTTGCAACTACTTCCATGGGGATTTTTATCGGAACGGTCACTAAATCAATGCCTCAGCTTGGAATGATGTTTATTTTAATAGTTTTACCGCTTATGATGTTATCAGGTGGAATTACACCTTATGAAAGTATGCCGCAAGTTTTACAGTATATTATGAAAGCTTCGCCTACTACTCATTTTATAGAGGTGGCACAGGCTATTTTATTTAGAGGTGCCGATATATACATTATTTGGGAAAATTTGGTAGCTATATTTATTATAGGAGTTTTCTTTTTTACTTTTGCATTGTTAACTTTGAAAAAAAGCTTGGAGTCACAATCATGAATTAATTATAGTGGAAATATTAAATGCCTATTATCTAATTTATGAAAACCTAAATTTTCACAGTTAAACATATACGGTTCTCTAAAACAAAGAACCGGTTTCATATATATCGTCTGTCGAATCTTTTTTGATATTTTTCAAATACAAATCACCGTTTATTGACTGATATATTGTGTAATCACCCACTTGAATATATTCGTTAAAGTTTATATCATTACCGTACTCGTCGTAACTTACAATCATACTTGATAAATGATATTCTACAACAGACGGAGACATTACATCAATGGTGTTTGAAAGTTTTGTAAAATCACCAACGCAAACACCGAATGATATATATAAATTAACCTTGTCTAGCAATGAATAAGACACTTAATGAACCTGATTCAAGACTATCTGTTGTTGCCGAAACCGCTCAATAAATCTTCCATTCGTTGAAGGTCTATTTTTGATGTGCTTATCTCATCTTCTTTTTGTTCCGTTCCTTCGTTACTATCCTCTTCTATAATATCAAATTCTTCTTGAAGAAGGCTCGTTGTTTCGTAAGTAGTTTTTACCGAATAGCTATCTTTTGTTGATGTAGTGCTTACACTAGAGATAAAAGTATCTTCAATGCTTAACAAAGATTCTATTTTACCTAGCATTGATGTAATATCTTCCGTTTGTTTTGTTGTAGTATTGCTTAGTTCATCTATGGTTTGTTGCATTGCAACTTTATCATTTTCTAATTCTTGAATTTTATCATTAAGTTTAGCATTTTCTTTTTGTAATTGCTCATACGCATTAATTAGTCTAGTTAAAGCTTCAGATAATACCTGTGTTGATTGTTGCATTTTATACCTCTTTATTTATTATACAATATTGTTTTTGTATAGAATTATACCATATTTTCTGTTTATTTTAACATAAAAAATGCTTAAATTTATTCTATTATACCATCTATTTTTAGCAAAGATTCTACTTTTGGATTTCTGTTTGCAAATTCAAAATAGAGCTCGCTCATATCCTTAGCGCCGCCGTTAGCAAGAATTATATTTTTGTATGCTTCACCTAGTGTTTTATTAAATACCCCTTTTTCTATGAACAGATAAAAGGCATCTGCACTTAATACTTCTGCCCATTTATAACTATAGTACCCGGCACTATATCCTCCGCTAAATATGTGAGAAAAACCGTTTTGGAATTTATTGTATTTCGGAGGAATTATTACGGCTATCTCTTTTCTAATCCCATCCAATAACTCTTGTACCCTACTTTGTTCTTTTATTGATGATTGATATAGTTTAAAATCAAATAAAGCAAATTCTATCTGCCTGAGCGTTGCAAGTGAAGATTGGAAATTTCTAGCATTCTTAAGCTTTTGTATATCGTTATCGCTTAAAACTTCACCGGTTTGATAATGCTTTGCAAACATCTGCAATACCTCTTTTTCGTATGAAAAGTATTCCAAAAATTGCGACGGAAACTCAACACAATCCCAATAAACACCGTTTATACCGCTTACGAAAGGCTCTTCTATTTTTGTAAGAAGATGATGCAGCGCATGACCGAGTTCATGAAAAAGTGTCACAACGTCGGAATGTTTTAGTAAAGACGGTATCGTATCCGTAGAAGGTGCAAAATTACATACTATAAAAGCGGTCGGTAAAACCGTTTGACCATCTTTATTATACCTACTGTGCCAATTATTCATCCATGCGCCACCGCTTTTATCTTTTCTTGCTTCCAAGTCAAAATAAATTCTAGCGATAACCTGTGAATTTTCATAAATATCATATACTTTTGTTTTTTCTTCCCAAACAAGGGCATGAACTTCACGAAACTCTATATTGAATATTGTATTTAAAAATTCAAAAATACCCTTCATTACCGATTGTTGTTCAAAATATGGCTTATAATGCTCTTCATCGATATCATATTGTCTTTTTCTTAGTTTTTCACTATAGTAGCTCATATCAAAACTAGCAAAATCACTGATGCCGTCTAATTCAAAAGCCAATTTTTTCACATCTTCCAATTCTTCTTGAGCTTTATTTTTTGCTTTATGTGCAATATTGTATAAAAATTCAATAACATCGGTTTCTGTTTTTGCCATTTTGCTATCTATTGATAATTGTGCATAATTTTCAAATCCCAATAATTTTGCTTTTTTATTCTTTAAATCTAGTATTTTTTCTATAACTTCACCGTTTTGCGGTGCTCTTGTAGCATAAGCTTTGTATAATTCTTCCCGTTTTGTCCTAGAAGTTCCGTAGGTCATATATGCCATGTATGATGGCATATGCAATGTAAATCTATATTTTGTCTTTCCGCTTGATTCAAATTTTGCTAATTCTAAATCACTTTGAGGTAACTCTCTTACATCATCAAAATTATCTATTATCATCTCGTAACTATTTGTGGCATCAAGTATATTTTGAGAAAATTCTTTACTGAGCTTACTGAGTTCCAAATTAATCTGTTTAAGTTTATCTTTATCGTCCTGTAAGAGATTACAGCCGTTTCTTTCCATTTCTTTGATCTCGTTATCTAGAACTCTTAATTGTATATCATTTAATGTATCTTTATACTTTAACTGTATATCTTTTAAAGTATTATATAATTCTATATTTTGAGATAATTCACTATCATATTCAGATAACAAAGGTAAACATTGGGCATAAACTTCTTGTGTTAGGTCTGAGTTTTTTACGGAATCAATATGGAATATAGGTGTTATAAATTCCCCTACTCTTTCTTGTATTTTTTGATAAACAGACACAAAATTATCATAAGTTTTTATTTCTATTTTTAAAAGCCGTGTCAATTCATCTCTATTTTTAGACAATAAATCCGTAAGTTCCATATGAGCTGTTTCTAAGCCGGATACATCAAATTCTTTAAACATTTATTAAAATCCTTATATTGTTTATAAAAGTATACTAAAACTTCACTTTTTTTAGATATAATACGCAACATTTTAACACAAAGAACTTAAAATGATACATCGGCGGCTTTGCAAAGCTATAAAAAGTTTTTCAAAGTCGCCTAAACACAGAAGGATAAGAATGACATTTGAAGAATTTGGTTTTAAGAGTAAATTACTTAACGCCATAAAAGACGCAGGTTTTAAAGAACCTAGTCCGGTACAAAAAGAGGCAATACCTGTTGTATTGCAAGGTAGAGACATAGTAGCACAAGCACACACTGGTACAGGTAAAACCGCAGCGTTCGGTTTGCCGATTTTAGAACAACTTGAACTTAACGGTACGGTAGAAGCTGTAGTAATAGTTCCGACAAGAGAGCTAGCTGTTCAAGTAAGCGATGAGTTATTTAAATTTGGAAGATTTTTGGGTATCAAAACTGCAACCGTTTACGGCGGTAGTTCATATTCAAGACAATTAAAACATATAGAGCATGCTTCTATTATAGTTGCGACTCCAGGAAGATTTTTGGATCTTCTAAACAACGGACAAATTGATATAAATCCCGCTTTTGTGGTACTTGATGAGGCTGATGAAATGCTTGACATGGGATTTTTGGAAGATATAAAATCTATTTTCAAATTTTTACCTACGAATAGACAAACATTGATGTTTTCAGCAACTATGCCGAAAGAAATAAAAGAACTTGCAAAAACGATTTTAAACAATCCGCATTTTGTAAGTATAACGACGGGTGAGGTTACGAATAAAAATATTAAGCAATACTACTATGTAGTAGAAGAACATGAAAGAGACGATGCTCTTATAAGATTACTTGACTATAAAAACCCTAGTAAATCTATAATATTTTGTAGAATGAAAAAAGAAGTTGATAGATTAAGTACTTTCTTGGTTTCGCAAGGATATAGTGCAAAAGGTCTTCACGGGGATATGGAGCAACGCCAAAGAGAAGAAGTTATTAAAAGCTTCAAAGGCGGTAATATAGAGATATTAATCGCTACGGACGTTGCTGCTCGTGGACTTGACGTAAACGACGTAAGCCATGTATTTAACTACCATATTCCGTTTGAGAGTGAAAGTTATGTACACAGAATAGGAAGAACGGGACGTGCAGGTAAAGAAGGACTTGCTATATCTATAGTAACTCCGCATGAATTTAACTCACTGGTTAGAATTCAAAAAAGTGTTGGTGCAACACTTGAATCAAGAGTAATACCTACAATAACGGAAGTAAAAGAGAAAAACAAATCTGTTCTTAATGAGCAAATTGCAAATCAAGAGATTTCCGAACAAGCTCAGCTTATGGTAGAAGCCTTAAAGGAGCAATTTGATATATCTACTATTGCATATAAACTTGCTTCAATATTATTTGAAGAGCAAGAAGTAAGCGGTAGAGAAAATATCGGTAAAGGTCCAAATGAAGTTAATAAACTTCTGAACGCATACAGAGAAGAAAAGAACTCCAATTCAAGAGGCAGAGGCGGAAGAAGAAGTTCTGGAAGCGGCAGTAGATGTAGAGGAAGTTTCGGCGGCACCAGAAGCAGTGGACAAAGAGACGGTGGTGGAGACAGAAAGCCTAGAAGTTCTGATTCAAGAAGTAAACCATCTTCATCTTCAGGTTCAAGAAACAGATAATCAATGCTATAAATGCAGGATTTAAAGGGTATTATTCAATCACTGCCTGATAGAAGCGGTGTTTATCAATATTTTGACGAATCAGGCAAGATTCTTTATGTAGGGAAGGCTAAATCTTTAAAAAATAGAGTAAAAAGCTATTTTAGGTTTACCCCTACCCTATCTCCAAACGATACATTAAGCCCAAGAATTTTTAAAATGATAAGTGAAGTTTACACTTTGGAATACATTATAGTTCCTAGTGAAAGCGATGCGTTAATCTTAGAAAACTCGCTTATTAAACAACTAAAACCAAAATACAATATTCTACTACGAGACGATAAAACATATCCGTATATTTATATAGATTATGAAGAAGATTTCCCAAGACCTGATATTACAAGAAAAGTTATAAAATCAAAAAACATAAAATACTTTGGACCCTACTCTAACGGAGCTAGAGATTTGCTTGATTCTATATATGACATATTACCTCTTGTTCAAAAAAAAAGTTGCCTAAAAGGGAAAAAAGAGTGTTTATTTTATCAAATAAACAAATGTCTTGCTCCATGTGTAGGTAAAGTATCAAAAGAACAATACAAAGAAATATTGGAAAATGCAGTTTATTTTATCAATAACAAAACAAAATTAATACAAAAACTTGAAGATAAAATGTATGAATATTCTGAAAATCTAAGATTTGAAGATGCCCTTAATCTAAAAAATAAAATTTTGACAATTTCAAAATCACAGATCACTACGGGTGTCGATTTTGCAACGCTTGAGAATATTGACCTTTTTGCATGTTTTGCACAACAAGAAAAAGGTGTTGTGGTCAAAATGTTTATAAGGGAAGGTAAGCTGGTAAGTAGTTCCCATGAATATGTAAAGCTTGACTACGATATAGATTTTGATGAAATATATACACAAGCCATAACGGAATACTACGGTTCAAATGAAATATTATTGATTCCTGATACAATTTTGATTTCACACGATGTCAGCAATCAAGATATAGAATCTTTGGAAACTTTTTTGAAGACGAAATTATCAAAAAAAATAGAGATATCTAGTCCAAAAATAGGCAAAAAAAAAGAGTTATGTAATATTGCATTAGAAAACTGCAAAGAGTTGCTTAGAATAAAACATGAAAATGCAAAAGAAGAAGTAGAATATCAAATCAAAGATTTATTGAAGCTTCAGAGAATACCTAACAGAATAGAAGTCTTTGATAATTCGCATCTGCAAGGTCTTGGTACGGTTGGGGCTATGGTTGTGTATAGTGACCAAAAATGGGACAAGCAATCTTATAGACTTTATCATCTTGAAGCTAAAGATGAATATGCACAAATGAAAGAAATGCTAACGCGAAGAGCAATGTCATTTGAATCAAATCCGCCCCCTGATTTATGGGTAATAGACGGTGGTAAAACACTATTAAATCTAGCAAAAGATATTTTAACAAGTGTTGGTGTGAATATTGATGTGATAGCTATTTCAAAAGAAAAAATAGATGTCAAAGCCAATAGAAGCAAAGGTAAAGCCAACGATACGATATATACGATAAATGAAATACTAAAATTATTGCCTACCGATAAAAGACTTCAATTTGTTCAAAAACTAAGGGATGAAGCACATAGAAGTGCAATATCTTTTCACAAAAAAACAAAAATAAAGGAGGATAAACAAATATCAATTTTATCCATCAAAGGAATTGGTGAAGCAAAACTCAAAAAACTAATAAATCATTTCGGCTCATTTGAAATAATAAAAAAAGCATCTTTTGAGGATATTAAAGAGGTTTTAAACGAAAAAGATGCTATGCTTCTACGAGAATATTTTAATGAGACGGAATAAAACTTGGCACACTTACTAATAAATAAACAAAACTATTTTCATAATTTAAATACGATAAATCAAAAATTACAAAATATTGACAAAATAGCAGTAGTATTAAAAGATAATGCCTATGGACATGGGCTTATAAATATTGCACAAATAGCGAATGAATACGGTATAAAGAAGGCAGTTGTTAGAACTATAAAAGAGGCTGAACAAATAAAGGACTTATTTGACTATATTTTGGTGTTGGGAGAAGTTCCCGAAGAAAACTATTCACATACTTTTCACATAACGATTAATTCATTACAGGACATAGAAAAGATATGTAAAAATACATCGGTACATCTAAAAGTGGATACCGGTATGCATCGTAACGGTATAGCTATGGATATGCTAGAAGAGGCTATTTACCGTATCTCAGAGAAAAATCTTAATCTCACTGGAGTATTTACTCATCATAGAAGTTCCGATGTTTTGTCAAGTGAATTTTTTTGGCAAAAAACAAATTTTTCACATATAAAAAAAGAAGTTTTCAAGATATGTGAAAAACTTAATCTTGATATTCCAAAGTTCCATAGTTTAAACTCTAGCGGTGTATTTAGATGTGAAAAGATTGATGATGATTTTGTTAGAGTCGGAATTGCTGCTTATGGTTACCTTGATAACGAATTCCCGCTTGAAGTTCCCAATTTGAAACCTGTAGCTTCTTTAGTTGCCAAAAGAATTTCAACTACAACTATCAAAAAAGGTCAAAGGATAGGATACGGCGGAAGCTATGAAGCAATAGAAGATACTATTTCTTCTACGTATGACATAGGTTACGGTGATGGATTTTTAAGACTTACCCCTGAACACGGTGAGTTAATAACTCCAAAAGGATATAGGTTGTTAGGTAAGGTATCAATGGATTCTATTTCGCTTAATACCGATGATGATGAGGTTGTGGTATTTGATGACGTTAGAGTTTTAGCTAAAATACACAAAACAATTACTTACGAAATAATCACTACTCTATCATCAGACATAAAGAGGGTTATATGTTGAGGAAAGTAGGTTTTTGTATTTTTATCATAAGCTTAGGGTATGGTTTATTTGCAAATGATTTGCTTCAGCAGGCAAAAGAAGCTCAAAAAAACGGTGATGATAAAAAAGCAGTAGAACTATTTTACAAATCTGCAAAAGTCGATAATTCTGCCGAAGCCATTTACGAGCTCGGAAGATTTTTCTATGAAGGTAAAATCGTCAAACAAAATTTTGATAAAGCTAAAACTTTTTTTGAACAGTCTGCAGGACTAGGATTTATTGAAGCCAAGTATGCACTAGGTATTTTTTATTTTAATAAAAAGAATCCTCATCATAGTCATAAAAAAGCATATAATATTTTTCTTGAATTGGCACAAAAAGAGAATCATGCACCTTCACAAAATCGTGTAGGTATGTATCTTGCTTTCGGCATAGGAATAGACAAAGACTACAAAGAAGCAGTAAAATGGTTTGAAAAATCTGCAAATAACGGGTATGTAACAGGTCAGTGTCACCTTGCTTTGATGTATGCAAGCGGTAAAGGCGTATTTCCCAATCTCGGACGAGCAAGAGTTATAGCCCAACAAGGTTATGATGAAAAAAATCCTATATGTATTCAAGTATGGGATACTTTTAAACTAGAGAATTACGAAGAAGATAAAGGCTTCAAATTATTCAATAAGTAATTGTTTATAATGAATTCTAACATTATAATCTGCAATAGTTTTCTGCAATAACAATAAATTAACATTAATTACAAAATTATTAATATATGTATTAATTTCAGTTAAAATTAAGTAACGAATAGGTAGAATAATAAAAACGTTATTGAAACAATCTCAAAAGTTATGTAATTACTAAATTTGAGACGGGGAGGTATAATATGTTGCAAACAAAACAAAGGCTTGTAAGTATAGTTGTTGCCGGTAGTATAGGCTTATTTGCGTGTAATGCAGATGCTTTTACGCTAAAACAAAGTGTTTCCGAGGTTTTGGGGACAAATCCGATTATACAAGAACGATTAAAAAACTTCTACGAAACACAACAAGATTTAAATATAGCCAAATCTGAATATTTGCCGAGTATAGATTTTAATAGTAGTTACGGGCACAATAAAGCAGGAAGAATAGACGATGATGTAACAGATATGAACTACAAACATTATACAAATTCATTAAAGATTACACAAAATCTTTTTAACGGTTTTTCTACTACAAATAAAGTCGATTATCAAAAAGCTAGAATTTTAGCTGCAGCTTATCACTATATTGAAAATGCCAATGATATATCATTTCAAACGGTAGGTGCTTATATAGATGTAATACGTAGTTACAAATTATTACAAAATGCTAAAGATAGTGTGCAAATAAATGAAAAAATTTATCAAGATGTACAAGAACTTTATACATCAGGATTGACTACAAAGTCTGAGATGACGAAAATATTTGCAGCACTTTCTTTGGCAAAATCAAACTTAATAGTTCAGCAGAATAATGCCAAAGATAAAGAATTTAGATTCAAAAGACTTCTAGGAAGAGATGTTGATGTTTCCCATTTAATATTACCGTCTTTTGATCTTGCTATGCCTGAGAGTCTCCAAAGAGCGACAATGTATGCCATAGAAAACAATCCTTCAATCATAGTTAGCAATTATAATATTCAAGGGGCACAAGCTCTTTACAGAGAAAGAAAAAGTAGTTTTTATCCTATCATCAATTTGGAATTAGAACAGTTATACAATGATGCTTACGACCAACGAAATAACGGCTACGAAAGTGCAGATGATAGACAAAGAGCTTACGTAACTTTAAATTGGAATTTATATAGGGGCGGAGCAGACAAAGCCGCACTACAAAAAACAAGAAGCAATATCCACAAGGAAGTAGAAATACAAAGAGATTTAAAAAGACAAACTATAGAAGGACTTGAACTTTCATGGTCCGCATATGAAATGATAGCCTTGCAATTAAAACAACTCTATGAGTACAGTAAACATAGCGAAGAGACTTTGGAAAGCTATAAGAGCGAGTATGAAATGGGAAGAAGAACTCTTCTTGATTTACTTGCTGCTCAAAATGACCTCGTGAATTCAAGAAGTCAGATTATTAATGCAGAGTTCGATAGGCTTTTTGCACAGTACAGAATACTCGATGCAATGGGAATACTAGTGAGCACTATTGCCGGAGATACTCCGGAATATACAACTCTTATTAGTCCTACCAAAAAACCGTTTGATATTATAGAAGATGTACTACCTGTGAGTATGGATTCCGATAATGACAAAATAACAGATTCTTTAGATATTTGTCAATCTTCCGTTAATAATAACGATATTATGCCTTACGGTTGTTCTCAAAAGCTTCAAGATTCTGATTTCGACGGTGTAACCGACACTTTAGACAGATGCCGAGAAACTAGATTCGGTGCTAAAGTTGATGAATATGGGTGTGAAATAGAAGGATCTGAAAATAAGTTTGAAGTTAATGCCGATACTTATGTATTGACCCCTGATAAGTATACGGCTTTAAGTCATGCCAAAGATACAAAACTCGGATTATATGATTATGAATATAGTCCAAAAGCAGATAATCATACTCCTTCAACGGATAAAGATAAGCATTTGATGTATGATAATTTTGAAGAGATAAAAAGATATGAAGCTATTAATGTGGAGAATTTTTCTACAACATTAGATAATAGACAAAAAGAATTTATCAAAGATATAGCTTCCGATATTAAACTACGTAATAGAGATGACTTAACCGTAACTGTTATAGGTCATACGAAAACTATTAATGACGATGAGTTAAGTTTTAAAACTTCATATTCTTATGCTTTAGCCGTAAAAAATGAATTAATAGCCAACGGTGTCAAGGAAAATTTTATAGTAACGGAATCTAGAATGTTTAAAGATATAAATGTTTTAGAAACTAGAGATAAAGATATGTCGTTAAATGAAAGGGTTATGGTGACATTGTACGTACCTAAAATAGCAGAGGCAACGAATGTTTTAGATACGGCGGAACCTATACAAGAACAAAGTGAGACAATAAAAGTTATTGATGATGATAATGACGGTGTTGTAAATGATGTTGATTTATGTCCTAATACGCCTAACGGATATCAAGTAGATGACAAAGGTTGTTCTATCAAGCTAAATCTTCAAGTATTGTTTGAAAATGATTCGGCTTTAGTTATGCTTCATTCTCTTGAAAGGGTCGATAGATTTAGACAGTTTTTACAAGATCACCCGAACTACAAAACAGTAATAACAGGTCACACAAGTAAAACATCGGTAAGTAACGTAAAATATAATATGGATTTATCTCTCAAAAGAGCCGAAGCTATTAAAAGAATATTGGTTGCAGGCGGAATCGATGCATCAAGAATACAAACTATAGGCAAAGGTTTTAATGAGCCTGTGACGACAAACGACACATACGACGGACAAGCTCAAAATAGAAGAATAGAAGCTGAGCTAATAAACGGTGATGTTACCGGTGGTCCTAACAAGGCGGTTATTAATAAAGATGCTTCAGGGAATTGGAATTTTTAATATAAAGGAGTAGGCGTGTTTATAAAGAATAGCTCTAAAAAAAAGGATTCATTACTAGAGTCGTTGGTTTTATACACGAGGCTTTTCCATAAACCATTTTCTGCAGAGTCGTTATTATCAGGTTTGCCGATAGATTCCAATTTAACGGATCAGGTACTTTTTTCAAAGAGTAGTTCAAAATCTCTTTTTTCACGGGCTGCTGCTCGTGCAGGACTGAAAACTACGCTTATAGAGCGTCAGGTGAAAGATATTTTGCAACTTCAATTGCCTGTAATATTAATTTTATCCAACGATAATAGTTGTATTTTAGAAAGTTTTTCTGCCGACAAGAAAAAAGCAAAAATTATATTTGCGGGGGAAGAGGCACTCGAGGAATGGGTTGATGTTGAAGAGCTAGAGCATGAATATCTAGGGTATGCTTTTATGCTTAAAAAAGGTTTTGAATATGAAAATACATCTAAAACTCTTGATTTAAAAGAACAAAGGCATTGGTTTTGGAGTACTCTTGGATTATCGAAAACACTTTATTATGATTGTATCTTAGCCTCTATTTTGATAAATTTATTTGTGCTTGCTACGCCGCTTTTTACTATGAACGTATATGATAGAGTAATACCAAATAACGCTCAAGAAACATTAATGGTTTTTACAATAGGTATTGTTTTAGTATTTCTAATAGACTCTTTATTGAAATTTTTGAGGTCTTATTTTCTTGAAATAGCTGCAAAAAAAAGCGATGTTATTATGTCATCCATAATATTTGAAAAAGTTTTGGATTTACAAATGTCTGCACATCCAAAATCTGTAGGTTCTTTTGCTAATAATCTCAAAAGTTTCGACACAATAAGAGGCTTTTTAACAAATGCCACATTGAGCGTTTTGATTGACTTTCCTTTTGCATTATTGTTTTTGTTGGTAATTTATTATATTGCCGGAGCATTGGTATTTGTACCTATTTTTATAATGGCTTTGATTGTTTTATACGCATTTACAGTGAGAAAACCCTTACAAGAAAGCATAGAAAGCACCTATGAAGCATCGGCTAAGAAAAACGGAATACTTATAGAGTCATTACAAAATATAGAGACTATCAAATCCCAAGGATTATCGGGAATAACGCAATGGAATTGGGAAGAATCAACAGGTGAAATAGCAAATAAAAGTCTTAAATCAAGACTTCTATCGGCGTCTATTCCAAATTTAACTGGATTATTGGTGAGTTTAAATACCGTATTAATTATAGTATTCGGTGTATTTAAAATTCAAGAATTTGAACTTACGATGGGTGGACTGATTGCAGCAATGATACTCTCTTCTAGGGCTATATCACCCATGGGACAAATAGCTGCACTTATTACAAATTTTGAAGATGCAAAAACTTCATATAAAATGCTTGACGAAATAATCAATAAGCCCTTAGAAAGACCTTTGGCAAAAGAATTTGTAAAGCGCCCTACTCTCAAAGGAAATATTGAATTTAGAAATGTTACCTTTAAGTATCCTGATAGTGAAAATTATGCACTGAAAAATATAAGTTTCAAAATAAATGAAGGTGAAAAAGTAGCATTTATAGGGCGTATAGGCTCCGGTAAAAGTACAATTGCAAAACTTATCTTAAAGCTTTATGAACCTGAATCGGGTTCTATTTTAATAGACGGCATAGATATATCTCAGATAGACCCGGCCGATCTTAGAAAAAAAGTTGGTTATGTGGCACAAGATGTTAATCTTTTTAGAGGAACCGTTAAAAATAATATTCTAGGCTCATATAAGTTTGTAGACGATGAATGGATGCTTGAATGCTCACGCTTAAGCGGTGCCGATGAATTTGTCAAGCTTCATCCTATGGGTTATGAAATGCCTATAGGAGAACGAGGAGCCGGTTTATCAGGTGGACAAAGACAGAGTATAGGTATTGCTAGAGCTTTGATAGGAAATGCTAGCATATTTTTATTTGATGAACCAACAAATGCCATGGACCAAACAACCGAAGATTTGATACTCAAAAATTTAAAAACTATTATGCAAGAGCGAACTCTATTGATTGTTACGCAAAAAATGAATATGTTGGAACTTGTAGATAGGGTAATCGTCATGAATCAAGGTGAAAAAATTCTTGATGGAGCAAAACACGATGTATTGAAAAGATTAGGTGGCACAAATGGTTAATAAAATAGATATATATATTAATAAAATTAAAGAATTATTTAAAGAAATAAAAAAATCACCGTTTTTCGATAAAACTCCTGAGTTACCTAAAACACCCTTAAATGAACATGATTATGAATTTATGAACAGTTTAAGTGCAGCTGTTGTTCAAATGAGACCAAATAAACTTCACTGGATTATAGTGATTTTTACGGTAACTGTATTTTTGTTTATTATATGGGCGTCTTTTGCTAAAGTAGATGAAATAGCACGTGGAAGCGGTAAAGTAGTACCGAGTGGACAAAATCAAATTATACAAAATCTTGAAGGTGGCATAGTATCGGATATTTTAATAAAAGAAGGTGATTTTGTAGAAAAAGATCAGGTATTAATACAAATAAGCAATGAGAAGTCGTCTTCTACCGCAGCTTCACATAGTCTAAAGATATTGTCTCTACAAGCTCAAACAATGAGGTTGGAAGCTGAATTGTCTCATGATTCTTTCAGTTATCCTATATCTGAAATTGCCGAAATGAATATATTTCTTGAAAACGAAAAACAGTTGTTTGAAACAAACCAAAAACAACTCAAATCAAAAATACAAATCTTGAAAGAACAGCTAAGTCAAAAGAAAAATGATTTAGAAGACGCTAGACAAACTATTGAACATCTTAAATTTTCTGTTAATACTATCGCGAAAGAGGTAGAAATGACAAAACCTATGGTTGAACGTGGAATAAGGTCTCAAGTAGATTTTCTAAAATTACAACGAGAAGAGAGTGATTCTAAGCAGAAACTATCAAGTGCCATGTTAGCCGTGCCAAAACTTCAATCCGAGATAAACGAAATAGAAAAACGAATCGATGAAACATACGAAACTTATGATGCGGAAGTTAGAGCTAAACTTAATGAAACAATATCTTCTTTAAAAGAACTTGAGGCAACGTCTACGGCTTATGAAGATCAAGTATCTAGAACAACCGTAAAATCGCCATCTAACGGTATTATTCAAAAACTTTACGTAAATACTATAGGCGGTTCGATCAAGCCTGCCCAAGATTTGATCGAGATAGTTCCTACGGACTATAAGCTTCTTGTTGAAGTTAAAATATTGCCTTCAGATATAGCTTTTATTTATCAGGGTCAAAAGGCAATTATTAAATTCTCGGCATATGACTTTTCTATATACGGTGGATTGGAAGGCCATGTCGTAAATATAAGTCCAGATACGATAACGGAAAAAGATGATAAAACATTTTATTTAGTAAGAATTGAAACAGATAAAAATTATATAGGTACAAAAGAAAAACCTATGAAAATTATACCTGGAATGGTAGCTGATGTTGATATTATCACAGGTAAAAAATCTATCCTTGATTATATACTAAAGCCTATTTTAAAAACCAAACAATATACTTTTACCGAAAGATAATAAATGAAGCAACTTGTATTGTTTAGTGATGATATTGCACTTTTGGAAAGATGGAAACAACTACTTTCAAAATATGAAAATGTTGTATGCATAGATAATCAGGAAGAAATGTATGATATTGCCGATTCCGTAGTTATTTTAAATAGCTGTGCTTGTAACAAAGAGTGCGACCGTTTATTTGAAAATTTGATTGCCAAAAACAATAGATTATTGGTTCTTGATAAAGTACCAGATTTCCATCATGCCCAAAGACTTCTTTTGAGGGGTGTAATGGGTTACGGAAATGCAATAATGAGTATATCTTATATAAATTCAGCAGTTGAAGCCATGATAAATAATATGATATGGCTGATTCCTGATATTACTACGCAATTTGTCAAAAGCATTATCGAACAATCAAATTCTTTAACTGAAATTGACCATCAAATATTTTCGCACCTAACACACAAAGAACAAGATATTGCAATTCTTATCAAAAAAGGTTACAGTAACTCTGAAATTTCAGAACAACTTGATATATCTATAAATACGGTAAAAACACACATCAAACACATATACGAAAAGCTACAAGTAAAAGATAGAATATCTTTTAGTTTATTATTCCAATAATAAGTACATCTATCAATCTTAACGATATCACCCCTTTGGGTGATTGACTAATATAGTTTTTTACAATAAAATTGCTTAAAACGGTTTATTATATTAGGTATTGAGGAGAGTCAAATGAGAAGTGTTGGAATCGTGCAAAATTTAGACGGTAAATTTTACGTTCAGGAAGCTAACGGCAATGTCAAAATGTTGAAAATAGGAGATGCTCTATCTCAAGGTGATAAGGTATTCGGAGATCCGGCTAATTTGCCTTCCAATAAACTCAATATTATGGGCAGTGACGGTAATTTGTTGACTTTGTCAGGTGTTGATAATGCCGTATTTGATACCTCAACGAATGAAAGTAGCTTCGGAAATGAAGAGATGACTTTTGTTCCAAAGAATTTATGGACCAATGAAAATAGTGAAGAAAAGATAGATGATAACCTATCGGCAGATGCAGAAAATAAAAATGATATAACCGAAGAAGAAACTGCAGCCGGTGAAGAGTCCCCTACTTCTACGGATAACGGCGTTTTTAGTTTTGCACAAAGAGACGGTAAATCTGTTGATACACAATCAGAACTTAGAGACAATCAGCTAAATCCAACTAATTCGTATAGCTTGCTAGAAAGTGCGGAAAATAATGATACTAATCAACAAAATATAATATTAGATACAACGGCTCCTTCTTTTGCGACGCTAAACCTAACAGACGATGCGGGTAATACAACCGGAACTATCTCTAATGGTACATTAACTGATGATAATACTCCTACAATCAGTGGTAATACAGAGCCTAATTCAACCGTAAATATTTATGACGGTACAACATTAATAGGTACTACAACATCAGATGGAAATGGTGATTATACTTTTACCCCTACTACACCTTTAGATGACGGGTCACATACTATTAGCGTAACGGTTACTGATAATGCAGGTAATACCTTAGCTACTACACCTATTACGTTTAACATAGATACTACGGTTTTAGTTCCAAGTAATACTACTACGACTATTACGGTAAACGATATTACATCAGATAATACTATTAACTCAACCGAAGCAAGTGGAAATGTAACTATAAGCGGAAGTGTAAGCGGTGTATATACTACGGGTGATAGCGTAAAAGTTAGTGTTAACGGAAACGATTATAATACATCCGTAAATAGCAACGGAACATTTAGTGTTGAAGTAGCAGGAAGTGATTTAGTAGCTGATAGTAATTCAAACATAGATGTAACGCTAATCGCAACAAACAGTGTAGGAAATACGGGTACTATAACTACGGATAAATCATATACCGTAGATACTTCGGTTTCAAGTTTGAGTGTCAATATAACAGACGATGCGGGTAATACAACCGGAACTATCTCTAATGGTACATTAACTGATGATAATACTCCTACAATCAGCGGTAATACAGAGCCTAATTCAACCGTAAATATTTATGACGGTACAACATTAATAGGTACTACAACATCAGATGGAAATGGTGATTATACTTTTACCCCTACTACACCTTTAGATGA
>Ga0265295_1001107_pt1 | contig 49325 bp, 52 predicted proteins | sample Munlansysbiofilm_FD_192503 | JGI IMG/M metagenome (GOLD analysis project Ga0265295, IMG submission 192503) | Leachate microbial communities from a municipal landfill in Southern Ontario, Canada - Methane capture system biofilm | ecosystem: Engineered > Solid waste > Landfill > Unclassified ...
CACTTTTCCATCTGTCAAACGCTTGCCGCTAATTGCATTAACAATATGTGTGCCAGCATTAATGTCATTGTAAAAGTTTTTCGCTATTTTTGCATCCATTAAATTGTTTTTCCTAGTACCCGTTACAGAGTACCACCACTGCTTAAAAGAATTGTCTATAGATGCCACAACGCCATTGGTTGTGTAACGAGCTTCCGTTCCAACATTTTTGGTCAATGCAGTTAAAGATTTTGTGACTAATGGTAGTTGACTTCTGCTACCCTTTGTAAAAATCTCCGTTGCATTTTGCTGTCCGTCTCCTGAACCGTTGTTTGTCCAAAAGTCTTTACCACTACCCAACAAGTGCATATAGTTTACGCCACCAATATTTGCTCCGACACCATGAGGCGCATCGCTCCAATCTGTAGCTTGAGTTCTATTGTTTAAAACAAGGTAGGTACCAGACCAAGATGCATCGGAACAGGTTTTTGCAGGCGGCATATTTGGCTTACCTGACACCATAAAAGAAGTAGGAATAGCATTGCCTCCTTTAGTGTAATACACACCGTCTGAACGTTTATAACAAAGACGATCGCGAGTATCCGTGTCTTTGAAATACACTGCATTGTTATACAGGCTTGCGATATCTTCATTGTCATACATTTCTGCAATTGAATTTCTTGGTTTTGCATCGATTAGGTTATTAAGTCTGTTCCCGGCAGTTGCGGAATAAAAGACATACATATTATCTTGCTTGCTCCCCGCATAATAACCAGTTGCTGTAGAACCATTACAAGTTAAAGCCGTACAATCATTAACATTTGTTAAATACGTGTACCCTGAATTAATTAAAGAGAAACTGGTTCTTCCGTTTTCAGTAAGTTGAATCTTGCTATCTGTTGAATACCAAACGCTGCCATTACGATAGAAAAATTTTGCATTAACGGTATCATAAACAAAACCGCCTTCATCGTTTTCAATATCATTAAACATGGTAGCCACTTGATCGTAGCCATCTGCTAAGTACACCCACCGAACAGTGCCATTTACATTCATTCGTTTTAATACATAAACAGATGTTTTTGTTTTAGATGTATAACCTATTGCATTTAAAGCCCATGTCTGCGTTCTTAAAGAGGCAAGATTTTTTCCGACTACGAACATGTTTGTAGAATCAACCCAATACCCGCCAGTTACCGAGTTATCTTTTTTTGTAAAATCTTTTGCTCCTCCAAACTCTCCATTAACGGCACTTGATGTAGCAATACTCCCCCCGGCTTTAGATATAAGATCGTATGCTAATGATGGGATAGCTGCATCCCCGTTGAAAAGCCCTCCTTCTCCCCCTCCGGTGCTCAATTTTTCCCACTGACCTTCAGCATTACAAATATACGAATTTGCAACGTCTCCATCTCCTACGTAACCAAAATTGCTGATTGCACAAGGAATTCGCTTGAGTTCATCTTCTGTTTTAACATGTACAATATTTTTTCCCTCTCCTGAAGTTGAACCGATTTTGGTCCATACACCATCTTTATAGGCAAAAATATTGTATCCGCCATAACCGTTCGGTTTATACCACATCTTGCTAGTATCACTAGGAGTATCAACGGATATTGTATTGTTTGGATCAACTACAATTTCTTTATACAGTTCGTACATGTTAGAAAGACTTATTGTGAAAGGCTTTATTGCATTGAAGTTCGAATCAATTAAGATCTCATTGTTTCTTTCATTAGAATATAACTCTTTATTAGCAGAATTTGCATTAAGCCCAAGAGAGTTTGATAAAACAATTTGCTGTTTTGTTAAATCAACTGAAATATTTATCCCGTTGCCTGTGTTGCCAATACATAAGCCCCCGGAATTGGAACAACTTTGTTTTTCAAAATTGTTAAAATATGTATATGGAAGACCCCATCCCTGTTGCACATCACTTCTTGTTAAATTGAAGTTAGAGGTTTGTAAAATTCTATTTTCAATACGCGCGAAAATAGCACTTTCTTTTTCCTTATAATCAGCCATTTGCTTTGCTCTAGCCTCATCTAAGGCTGTTGAGTAATCTGCGCATACGATAGTTGACTGCAACAAGATTGCCATTCCTATTTTAATTATCCAAGAAGTTTTCATTTTCCCTACCTTGTAATGAAGTGTGTTGTGAATTTTTCTGCTGTATAAGCATTTAAATATGCATTAGTTGCCAAGTCGAAACCAACTACCTCTTCGATGACATGATCACCAATGATCAGCTCTTGGTAGCTTTTTTCGCTTTGCACTTGAATTGTAGTGTCGTCTTCAATTGATTCTCGGTGTAAAATTGAAGAGATTCCACTTATGAGATTTGCCTTTGCGATCTCTAAATCAGTTTCTAGCACCACCGGGGACGCGCTGGTTGCATTTTCCGCCTCTAATGAGAGTATTTTGTTTGCTATCAACTTTGTAGTTTCAGCCAACAATTCCTTATTGTTGGAATACTCACCCATCGCTTTCAATTTAGCACTTGCTTGAGAAATTTTATTTTTATACACGTATTCCTCGATCTCTTTTCTCGTTTCCATATCTTTTTCAAAATGAGCCATCAAAGAATCGTTCGTTTGCTTAAAAGCGGATGGAATGCTAAAGATTAGTTTATTTTCTTCGCCCTGCACTATATCAAGGTCTTGCCCCTGAACATTTATTTTGTTTGATTGAATTTTTTCGGCATATTGCGCGACTTTAGGAGAATCGCTTGCAATTTCATATGAAACACTATTGCTGCCTACCTTATACATTTTAAATTTTTTGTCTTTGACTAACTCACACTCTTCATTGCTAATTAGATCTGTAGTAACCAACAATGGGCATGTGAGCTGAGAATCCGTCAAATTCGGGCTATCATTCAGTAGCTTTAAAGTAGCTGCATAAAATTTTGAGAAAGCATTAATTTCGTGCTCTGTATGTTCGTGGTCTTTAACAATCATAGAGGAGATAGGTATTCTATTTGTGTTTAACAAATACCCTCTGCTTTTTATATCGCTTTCAGAGGAAATTTTTTGGAGATAAGAAGCGTTTTCAACAATGTCTTTAGCTAATGCCGCTTCTCTTTTTTCTTGAATGTTCTCAGCATGCATAGACAAAAGAACCGTAGACGCAAGCCCTATTGTCACAACAGATGCTACAGCAGCTAAACCCATACCCCTTCCTCCATTACAAAAAAATTACCATAATTTTACCATAAAAATTAATTTTTAAAATGAATTCTTATTTTTCCATCAAACGCATTGCCGTTATAAGTTGTATCATTTAGAGATTCCGCTTCATAGTATGCGGCTTGAAACTTAGATTTTAATACGTTTTGTGCCATAGATCCAAGATATTGCTCAAGCTTCCCTTTTTCTTCTATCTCAGATACAAATAAAATTTTAATTTCATACTCATCGACATCATCAATATAAAATTTCATTGCCTCGTTTGTTCCCTCAGCATATTCCGGTAATAATCTAAAATAACTTTTTTCACCGTTTTTGCGTGCTTCGTCACTATTTTCTTCTTCAACTACTTCGAACCCTGGAATATCCGCGCATTGTTGAATTCTATACGCTGAAATATCTTTAACAGTATAATCATCGGAGCAATTTCCACCTCGATTGCTCACATAGCCGCTCGCCGGGTTAAATATAAAACGATCAATTATTTCTGCAATTTGCTCAAAAGCCAATTCTCTATCTTCATTCTTTTGTAATTGCATATTGATTTTCATTCCATACACGTAAAGGAAGCCTAGAATTACTACCCCAAACAGGAGTTCGATCATTGTAAATGCTTTTTTCATGCTGCCGGATCCTTTTCATAATTGAAATTAGCCAATATATCGCTCATGTCATCAGGGATATAGTCGCCATACTCTAGTTCGATTTTTTTGAATGTCTCAAAAGATATTTTTTTGTCATTTAGCAAACGTTTCGCATACTCGATTTTCCCTATGTAAAGCATTTTGTTGTTTTTGATCAAGCCTTCATAATCATAAATATCATCGTACTCTTTAAGGCCTCTAAAATATGCAAATTCCACTACAGGGATTACCCCCTTTGATCCTTTGCCCATACATTCTTCACAACCACTATCCTCGCCGTGGCATTTTTGGCATACCATTGGGTAAAGATCTTGGTGCGCTACAAACGAAATATTTGGCGTGACCATTTCTTTAGGAACCCCACCCATGTCTACAATAAGCTTTATTGCACTTTTTGTATTGTTCGCATGCAAAGTACCGCCTGTTGTATGGCCTCTTAACCCAAGCTTGACAAAAGATCGGTACTCTTCATCGGTTTTAATTTCTCCAAGGGAACAATAGTCGGGGTTTTGTTGTAAAATAGATGCAACGATCGTATCTATTGTCATGGGCTTATTTGTTTCGCTAGTGTCGGTGACATCAAATTGCGTTGCCCCATCAATTTCGTACTCCATCGGATTGTCAATCGTAATGAGTTTTGAATTCCCATCATCTTTCCATAAGCTGTATAGGTCTCTATATAAAGATGTGGATTTCCCGGATCCTGTTTTTCCAACCCATAAAAACATCCCTCCGCTTCTACATCCCGCTTTGATCAGTTCAATGACCTCTGGATATAAATTACTGTCTTCGTAACTTTTTAAAGCACTAATGTCTGATAGTAAGCGTATGGCCACTGATCGATTTCGTCGGATACCGATTTGTTTCGTCTTAGATTGTCGCATCATAGATATCCTAAAATGGTAGTCCTTGTGTTTATATCTAAAAGCAATTTTTCTTTTAATAACGTTGCTAGTGCTTTTTCGCATATTTACCATAGCTAGAAACGCTTCAGTAATATCTTCAGCAGTCGAAATAGGCATTGAAGTTGAATATGTCGTTTTAACCGATGAAATCTCACCGTCTATTTGATAGAAATATTCATTGTATACAAAATACTCAAGATCGCTCATCCCGTCTTCTATCATTTTTGCAAGTAAGATTTCAGCATATTCTTTAGGTGTTTTTTCATTATCCCCAATTTCAAAAATATTAAACCCTTTTGTCGTCATAATTGAATTGATGATTTCTGGAGACAAAAAGACTATTTCGTGGTACTGATATTGGTTGGTGTTTAATGTTGGGCATACAACACCTAGCACCTTTTCGTTATTACTTTTATCAACAAGCGGAACAATCAACGATTCTACCGATGTGCGATACAGTTGGCGTATCTTTTTGGACTTTTTTTTGATCTCTTCCTCAAGTTCATCAACTTGATTTTTCAGATAAGCATCATTGATAAAACTGAAAAACTTCCAATCGTCTAACGTGTATTTTTCTTCAAGTTCACTAAACGTTTTAATGTATTTTTTTGGATTCTTCCTATAAATTTCTTGGTTTAATTCTGCCACATACTCAGCATGTAATTGATTTTGCCCAATAAAAAATGTGTTTTCAAACCCACCTTTAGTTGCTATTTTTTCTAGTTCTTTTTCTGTTCTATTGATATTATCCGGGAGTGTACTTAAATGTTTTACATAATATTTTGCCAAAATTGATTCAGCATAATTTTCCACTTCACTCGTATAAAAATCACATTTTTTATTAAAGAGGCTTTTTACCTTATCTTTAAGTCTATCAATCTCTTTTTGAAGCTTTCTTTTCATTTTGCATCCTCCTGATTATTTAAAAGTTCATCACATTTGTTTATCAGGGTAAAGGTTATTTTATTTAAGTCTGATGTCACTATTTTCCCTTGATAAATAGAAAATTCATCCTTGAAAGCAAGCAAAAAGAGATAAACTAAATCCCTTGAAGCCCTTTGGTAATCATTAAAGAGTTCAATTTTTGATATATTGTTGCTCCTTGGACTGACAACTATAGAGACCTCAAGCAGATTACTAAATTTCAAATCATCTTTTGTTTCAATGCTAGTTATATCGAATTGGTTATATTTGTTTGAAAGTTTTGTGAAAATTTCATCCATATCTTGCGTAACGACCTCTTTTTTTATTGCGCATTTTGCGTTGAGCTCTCGCATATCTGCATTAAGTTTATCAATATGCTTATTCCCCTCAATCCGTTTATGAAGCAAAATATTTTCTTTTTTGAGCGTTTCGATAAGATTGATATCGTTTTGCTTAGTGCTTATTCTTTTTTCATCAAAATAATAAAAAGTTAATTTCAAAGCGTTATAAATCAAAACCGCCAACACAATTACCAGTGCAGATATCTTCAAATATTTATTGATTTTTTTTTCAAAAGTTATTAAAGTCATCTCGCAATCTCCTTAATGACTGTGTTTACTATAATTTCCTCGTTTACAATAAAATAATCAGAAGAAAGTCTATCTTTCTCGTTTTGCAATGCAAAACGTTCTTGTGACAACTTTGAGAGATCTTTTTTATCTTGTTCCACTAAGCTTTCAAGCATTGAAGAAAATAAAAAATTTGACACTAACAAGCTTGAAACAAAAAACAGCAACGATTTTAAAATGTATGCCTTTTTCTTTTTTGAAGAAAGTGTATGAAGAGGAAAGAATGCAGCTAAATCCTCTTTTTTACATATGATAAAATCATTGAATATTTTATTTAGCATCTCTAAACTATCATTGTCTTCATCTACATCTGAAAGAAAAACTTTAATTTTTCTTTTTTGTTTTGTCGTAAAATGGAGAATAGTCTCTTCCATTTTTCTATAATCGTTCTCATACTTTTTTATGTTTATTTCTTGTATAAGAACTCTGTCTTTCACAAAGGTGTTAGTGCTGTCAATAAAACATACTAAAGATGCATCATTGTTTCTTTGGATAAAGATAAGCAATGCACCATCGTTAAATTTTGAACGATATGAAGTGGCTATATCGTGGACCAGAACCTGATCTTTAGTTCCATCAAAACAAACAACGTACCGCCCATCGAGGTACGACTTTGTACTGTATTCCTTGGATAACTTTCTCCTAGAAGCATTGAACTCTTCAAAAGGCAATATTTTTCCAGTTTCAAATTCTCTGATATTAAATAAATTTTCACTCACATTACACCCACTATTGCGATTATAAATGAACCTATTGTTATACTGATATAAGCAAGCACAAGCATGTATGAGAGCATCACGGTCGGCTTACTCAGCCAAGTGCTGATCAATTTAATTTTGTTGTCTCTTTTTTTCTGCAAGTACCAAACAAAACCCTTTCTTAATCCATCTTCTTCATAGTTCATTGTATCCCATAAGGTGTTATACTGTTCTCCTCTTTTTATTTTCATTGAAACACCTTCGGGGGCATGGATTTCTCTGAAGTCTTCGTAGAAGTTCTCAGCTTTCTCCCCCATCTTTTTAAAAAAGAAGCGAATTGAATCCGACTCTCCATGTTCCCCCATTTCTATAAAAATTGCATCCGTTGTTAAGTCGGGTTGTGCCTTTTTCATAATGTCCATAACTCGAAAATAATAATAGAAGTCATCGTAAAATTTTGTCGCTAGATATTTATATACCAACTCTACTTTGTATTTAAGAGAATATACATAACCCAAAAATAAAGATATTGCTAATGAGAGATATAAAAATAAAAATATTTTTGTCCATATTAAATTTTCGAGAAAAAAAGGAAACGATGGCGTAATTGCCTCTCCTGCTTTCTTGTTCTGAATAGCAGGAAAAATATCATTATAAAACATATCCATAAAATAAGCTGCTAGGGGTATTTGTAGAACTAGACCTGCCAAGACAATCAAAAATGGTGTCGCAATAAATTTGGATAACCAGGGGTTGAAAGTTTTCCCATTTTCCCTCAACTCAAGAATGTTAAGCATAGCAAAAACTAAATTACTTGAATGTTTTATCAATATATGCTCTTTTCGTTCTATGAGTCCATACATTAATAAAATATCCTCTAAAGGAGTTGCGGAATTTGCAACCATGTTTTTAATCTCTTTTAACAAACTTGAGACTTTTTTATCATTTTTGTAGTCCTGATTTGCCAAATCATCAAGGACGCTTATGAAATCACTTCCTAATTCCATTTCTGCCGCTATTGCCGCGATGATCTCATCACTTTCGCGCTTACTGAAAACGACCTTAGTGTTTAAAAAAGCAATCAGGCTATTACTTAACATTATTTATTTCTTCAAGATGTGTAAGAACTATTTGCTCTTTAGTAATGCTCACAACATAGTTTTTATATATTGCACCTTCTTGTAGTTCAAGCAAATCATTGATGGCAGTTGTTCCACTCGATGTGTTCATGTTTTGAACCGACGACTGAGCATAGTATCCCCCTGCAGACATATTCTGCTGAAATATTTCTGTTTCTAGTGCCCTAAGATTCTCTTCTGTTGCTTCTATGTTTCTGGCCTTTAGTTTGCGCTTGAAATCTTCTCTTCGTCTTTCATGATGAGATTGATTCATTTCAATTTGTTCATCGATATAATTCGCTGAAACAAAAATGATTTTTTGCTTTCCAACACCAATAGAAGAAAAATTTGAAATGGGCACATAGATAACAGAGGGAGCATTAGATTTAATCATTTCGTCTGTCATTGATACAAGAGCTTCTTTTTTTGATTTTTTTCTAATTTCCTCTTCTGACAATTTTGGGATTTGTGGTAAATCGCCCGTTTGGGCTACTGAACCATTTTGCTCCTTGTTTATCTCTTCGAAAATTCTAAGAATCTCTTCCTTGCTTATAGTTTGCTGCTCACTAGCTTGCGCAAAAACACAAGCTAGTAATAAAACTAAGATCGATCTAAAAGAACTCATTTTCCACATCCGCCAATAGCAATTTTCAAATCTTCATTGATATTAGAAGTAGTAATAGCAGCATTTGCTGCCCCTAGTGCTGTTGCAGCACCCCCCACTATTGCATTTGGAGCATACGCACGGTTAAAGTGTGACGCTATCTCTGATTCGATTTGTCGAGCTTTTTCATCACTCCACCCTTTAGCAAGTTTTGCTTCGCTTCCATCAAAGAAAACTTTGTATTTTAGATTATTTACACCGCCATAGCTATCAGGAGCGATTTCGAAATAAAACCCTAACAACGACTTATGATTGATTTTACTTGTCGCCCCGGTACCTGTTAACTCATAATCGCTTGAGTTCGGCAAATACATAAAAATTGTTTCTGCTGTAGCTCCGGTGTATTTTTTATCCGCAAGATAATAGTTTCTCTTGTAATCGCTCATCGCAATAGAAATATCTCTATTAATTTGCATCGTTGTTGAAGACACTTCTATCTTGTCACTTTGACCAACGGCATAATTAGTTGCCATAAATGCTAACACCCCAATAATAATAATTACAAAAATTAACTCAATTAGGCTAAAGCCTTTTCTTTTAATGTTTTTCATGCTCTTCTCCATTTGTATTTTGAAATTGACAAATTTAATTGTCACCTATTTGATTCAGACTTAATAAGAAAATAATTTCTTTTTTAAGATATTGATCTTTTTCGCTTCCTCCTACTACAAAATTTTGAATCGGCAACAGTCCTTTGTAATCGTTTGCGGAAACAAATTCTTCGATTACGTTGATAATGACTGTTTCTTTGTTTTTGAGACGTACAATATCTCTGTACTTATCTTTCGTTTTGTTTTCTGATATTTGAATGGTATTTGAGCCAATTACGCGATCTTTCATGTTTGGCTTCCCTGAAGATTCATAATCGATTTCAATAGCACAAGAGTCATCGTAAACTTTAGGCTTGAGTGTAATTGTTTTTCCATATTGCAGAGTTGCAACCTCATTACTCAATTCGGTATTTACTGTACCTGTTGAAGTCGTGGTGTTGTTTGTAATTTTGCTTACATAATCATCGCTGGTGGTAAGTTGAATACTTTTTGGGATATTATTTATAAGCCTTGATTCTGCTTTATACCCTTTGAGAATATGCCCGTATGTGTGCAACGATTCAAGAGTGGATTTTAATGTAAATGTGTCGGTTATACTGTCTAAATAGCTCATAAACCCTGTAACTTCAGGATTGACATTGAGGCTGAATTTATCTGATGTGCCCGAAAAAGCACTCCCTAGCTTGTTTTCAGCATACACAAGAACTTCATACACTCTAAAATCCACATAAACATTTTTAGAGTAAGACTCATTAAAAGAATCTATCACCTTTCTTGATCTTTCTAGCTTTTCATGCCCAGCAACTATTAACACCTCCCCATTGTTTGTATCAATATCATAATACTCTCTCGATGAAGTCGAATTGCTATTAACGCCCCCCATTTGCGAGTTGCTATCGTTGTTGAATATTTTACTTAGCTTTTCTTCGAGCTGTTCGTACATTTTGATGGCGATTGTGCTTTCTATCATTGCGCCTTCTACAGTTTGGCCGCCACCTGTCGAGGTTAATCCTGCGCTCCCTGATGTGCTCTCTGTTGTTAATTCTATATTGGGCATTGCAAGTTTTAAGAAAGAGGTTTTAATTTTGGAAACAACAATTTGCTTTTTCCCATAATCAACATTTATGAATACGTCAAAACTGTTTTCTATGTAATTAAAAAAGTCAGATAGAGTATCCCCATAAAAGTTAATAATAGCATTGTCAAATATTGTCACATCTCCGCTTCCACTATTTGTTTGAGTTGTCTGGAAGGAATTTCCATTGTTTTTAGTAAGTGTTTTTGTTTCAGGAAAATCGTTATGCTTAAATACCAAGCTAAATTTAATAGATTTTGCGATTGCAACAAGTGCGTCTTTTGCCGTCATTGTGCTATTAGAGCTTTTAATCTCTATAGGTACCGAATGTTTGTCAATGTCATTTTGCACACTTTTTTTATGTACAACTTCAATAATTTTCGGCAAATCTTTTCTATATTTGTTTTGCTTAATGATGAGTGTATAGTCGGTAGTTGCCTCTAAAAACATTACTAAAGTTTGAAAAGAATCAATTTTGAATTTTGAATTTATGGGAATATCTATATTTTTGCTTCCATCGGCAAGCATATAGATATTATTCTCAATCAATTGAAGTTCGTGCAGTATCATTTTAAGTGTTTTCTGAACAGATATGTCTATATTTGCCTTTTTAACATGGACTTGGGCAATTGTACTTGTCAGTTCGCCGTTTGTCATGCTTGTGATATTTTGATCTGATATCTTTTTCATATGAGCAGACATCGCTTCAGGCGTACTATTAAAACAGCCGCTTAAAAAAAAAGCAGACGCAAGCGAGATAGAAATAGATTTAGTCATAATGAGCCTTCCTAGTGATTTGACTTACCGTGTCTTGGATAGCTTGAATTGTCTCTTTTTTCCCAGCAGATAAATCTCTCAAAATAAATTTTCTATCCAACTGAGGATACTTTTTAAGTTCTTCGTCAATAGACGAAAGCAGTTTGTTTAAATACTGCTCCTTTCCAATCTTCTCATCAGTCAATAATCCTAGCAATTCTAAGAGTTGATCTATATTAAGCGTCAAACATGTGCTGTCAAGGCTTTTGTAATTATCAATATAGGACCGAGCGTCGTCGACAGATTTAATTACTGCTATGCACAATGAAGGATTCTCTTCTAAAAGCCCTTTGCTGTTTAAGTATTGAGCTATTACATCACTTTTAAACTCTTCTTCATATGCTGTAATATTATCTTCGTGTTCAAGATTGGGTTCTTGATGATGGCTTACTGCACTACAGCCAGTGAGAAAAACAATAGTGGCTGTCAATGGAGCGGCTAGGAATTTCATTTTTTCCCCTTGGCACGCAAAAACTCACCAAATGCAAATGCATGTCTATCCGGTAGATAACACCACTGTGAATTTGTGCTACACTCTGCATAGACTAGGGTGTTATAGGGGAGCAAATCAATTTGTTCAGAAGAAATTGCTGCAGAACTTCTTATTTTTAAGCCGTTGCGAGCTGTGGTAAAGTAATATCTTCCCGTCGCTCTTTCACCGCCACCCTTCCCATAAGATAAATCACTTTTGTTGCTCTCTCTTTTGTATTCTTTTATTTCATTTGTTAAAAACGCGATTTGGTCTTTAAGGGTTTCTATAAGAATTTCATGCTCTTTTGCAGACAAAGCAGCCCCATAGGATTGATCTGAAATTTTATTCATCCTTCCTTCTAGTAATTTCAAATCATTAGCAAGGGCTTCTACAGACAAAACCAAATGTTCGATGTTTATTTTATTGCTCTTGGGTGAAGAAGCAAAGATTGAGGTTGCACAAAGAAACATCAGGACTAAGATAAATCTATTCATTCAATACCTCTCTACTTCAGTTTTTATACTTTTAATTTTTTGCCATTTGTCTTCAAAATCAACATCTTTATCATTATTTTGCTGGATATTTAGATGTTCCGAGATATCTGTAATAGATTTCTCAAGAAGTATCTGTTTTTCAAGCAATGCCTCTAATTTCGCGTCTCTTATGCCCTGCTCTTTATCTATACTATTTTGATCTTTTATGATCTCAACAATAGCTTGTGAAAGCACATTGACGGCATTTTCAAGCTTTTTTACAGACGAATCAAGAGTGTCGATATCGCTGTTAGCAAGTAGACCTCCATTAAGAAGGCTAACCGTCGCAACTAAAAAAAAGAATTTTCTAAAGGCTTGCACTTAATTTCCTTTTTCATCATTTAGTCTATTTAAGACCGCTGATGCCGGAGAAAATATTACTCTAACCTTTTTATGAACAAAAATTGATTTCCCGGTGCCCATATGGTTTTCTCGCTTGTGTGCTTTTCTTGTTTTTGGTTCAAAAACACCGAAGCCTACTAAGCCTACTTTTTTATTATTTTCAAGATTTGTTACTATGACCTCTAAAAATGAGTCAACTACATCTTTTGCAATTGTTTCTTTTACGCCGGTCCGATCAGAAACTTCTTTTATTACAGTTCCCACCGTAGTCTTCATTTCACTTCCTCCACTTCAGCTATTCTCCCACTTAAATAAATTTCAATAGTAGAAAAATTTTTAGACAACTCAATCGGGCGAATATTTTTTTGATTTGGTATTGAATTTCTTAATGCATCTAGCTCAATCGACATAGATTCCATTTGTTTTTTCATAGACTCAATAGAGGCATTATTGTCTTCGACGGTGTTAATAAATGTGTCAGCTTTATTTTTTTGGTCGATCACCTCAAGCCTTGCTTGCTCAAACTGCCCAAGTCTCTTATCTAAGGAAGATATTTTCTCGCTTGTAGTGTCTGAAAATTTTTCTAATATAATTTTTGAGGTTTGCAGAGTCGATATCTCATTTTTGATTTGCGTAAGTTCCAGGCTTAGTTTTTCATTTTGTTGCGTGGAGACATTGAAATTTTCTTTTATCTTCTCTTTGTTTTCCAAAATTAACTTCGCATTTTGCAATGTGTTTTCTTCATTTTTTTGAGAAATGCGAATGTTTTTGACAATCGCGGCTTGCAATTTTGCAAATTCACCAGAAGAAACCTCTACGTCAGCCAATAAAACTTGAGTGGTTAAAACCACTATCGCAATTATCTGTTTGATGTTAAATCCTTTAATTTATTACCATAATATTACCATAATATTTCTATTTTATGCAATATTACGACAATTTTTTTGTTTTTTTTCTCGATAAATTTTATTGTTCCGAAGAATCCTGATCTTTAAAATACAAGCTATAGCCTTTAGATGTTTTCTTAATATCTATATAAGCTCCATCTTTTCCTCCAACTATTACATTTTGATTAAATATTGGACTGCCACTTATCGCGGCGGCTATTACTTCTTTTAGAAAATCTTCGTCCGCGTTTATTCCAAATTTCATTAAAAGTGCCAAGCTGCTCTCTTTCCAAATTGTAAACTTGCAGCCATCGCTAAATTTATTACAACCAAAAGCTTTGCTGTTTTCAACGATACTACCTTTCTTACAAGCCGGGCATGTGCCAATCCCATCCTTCTTGTCTTTTGAAGGCATATGCTTCGCGATAAATTCACTCATCTTTGAAGCGTCACTATATAGCTCCTCTTTAATTACCAGTCCTTTCTTGATTGCCAGTTGTTTCGCTATTAAAATTTGAGCATCTGATGGTGGACGAATCTGGTTTTCTTTATCAAGATATCCTATCTCTTCTTTGAGAGCATTGATTTTTTCATGATATTCATAGAGCATGCTTACTTTTTCATCGTCTGAGTTTTCTTCTTTTTCCATAGCTTCTTCAAAGGCTCTTACTCCCTCAATGCTATTTAGCCAAGGGCAATATGTATCGACCCACTCATCAACGACCATGCCCAGCTTTTTTATAAAAATGATTCCGTTTACTCGAAAAATAAGGCCTTTGTTTTCTAGGGAAGGAATAATAGAGTCTAATGTTGAAGGTCTTGCTATCCCCAATTTCTCGATCGTTTTAGTAAACCTTCCCTCCCCATAACGATATGGGGCTTTGGTGCTTGTGCGAAAATCCGATATCTCTAAAACCCTCAATTCATCCAACGGACTCATCGGAGGGATAATCACCTCTTTATTTTTGTACTCTTCGCCCTCTTCTGTAATCGATCTTTGTAGCATTGTGCCTTTTAATTTCATCCATCCAGATGCCTGATTGACTGTCACGCTTTCTAGTTCGTCATCTTCATTGATAACTTTAGTAGTTGCAACTAAAGAGTTCGCATGAATTTCAAACCTCTCTCCGCCAGCATCTATCTTAACGACAGAACGATCATATATAGCATTTACCATTTGAGTTGCAAGTGTTCTAAACCATATCAATTCATATATTTTAAGATGCTCGGAAGACATTTCGAAATCATAATTTGCAAGCATATATGTCTGTATGTTCTTTGGTGCGGTTTCTTCTATTATCCTCGAAGGGCGTATCGCCTCATGAGCCTCTTCCGTGTTTTTTCTTTTTTTATATTTCCGCTTCTCATCCAACACATCATCTGGGTTTTGTGTGTCATATAGATATTCAACTATCTCCTGATACGCATCATCCGAAATCATGTTTGAATCTGTTCTGTGATACGTTATGGCTCCATTTTCGTACAATTCTTGTGCAAGTCGCATAGTCTGCTTGCCAGACATGCCGTATACGTAAAATGCGGAACTTTGAAGAGTTGCCGTATATAGTGGCTCTGGAGGTGCCACTTCTTCTAGTTTAGGAATATAGCTTACAACCTGATGTATGTTTGTTGTGATTTTTCTTTTAAACAGTGCTAGAGATATGTTGTCATCTCTATTATTAATAAGATATCTTGTAGGGCTCATGTATTCAAAAGCACAATTGTCCTTTTGGTAGCGTATTTTAACTCTAATATACTCTTCCGGCTCAAAATTTTTTATATCTCTTTCTACTTCTGCGATCAAATGTAAAGCGGGAGAAATTGCTCTTCCAACACCTATGTTATTTGGGAACTGAATTTCTTTTTGTGCAAAATCAAAACGCAACACATCGGAAATTCCATACCCTTCATCACGATCTACATATCTTCTACTGCAAGCAATCTTGTATTTCTTTTCACTTACGTTGCGAGGATTGTTTATTCCACTGATGATTGCTTTTTCTGTAATAGACCCAAAAGTAACACGTTTATATTTATTACTTATTTCTAGTTCTTCAACGAGATCATAAGCGATTTTTTCGCCTTCTGTGTCATCATCGGTAGCGATGTATATCTCTTCGTACATGTTGATTTTTTTCTTGAGATCACTTATGAACTGCTTTTTACCAGGTTCATACACCCATTTAGCGCTGATTGACCCGCTCGAAAAATCAAGCCCATATTCTTTTGGTAGGTTTTTTATATATCCTCTTGATGCAACTACATCCCAACGGATTGCTTTATTGTAGGACGATAGTATTTTTTTTATAGTTTTAGCCTTAGCTGGTGACTCAACAATTACGAGGTTATGCAAAAATCTCTCCTATGAGTAATTTGATTTTCTCTTTTAATGTTAATTTGACCGGCGATTCTTCGATATTAGCCTTTTTCTTCACCTCTGCTTTTCTATCTTGGTACCACTGTCTAATTTCTTCCCCTGCATGATCTATATCTAGTGTTCCCTTGTCGATTTGGAACTTTTCTAATGAAGCCTGTATAGACAAATTCGTCGCATCTTTAAACGCAAGAATTGATGCTGCTTCATGTTTTTTGATATTTATTTTTTGCATTAAAGCAAACACCTCTGGACCATTGTCTGCGTTCGTTATTAAATAAAAAGCATATCTATTTGAGATGACACGATTTATTGTAAAACCCTCTTCGGTGTAAACCATCATTTCTGAATAAACTGCTGTTACCGTTCTCAGAGTTCCAATGGAGCGTTTCAGTCCTTCGTCGTCAGGGATTTTTTTATCTCTAGCCATCCTTTCTATAACATCTTTTGGTTGCTTAAAAAATATCTTATAGGTGGAGTTATTGTAAAGTGCTTCAAGTTCAGGGGTTTTGAAATATTGGTCTATGTCTTGAGAAATTGCCACCCCGGCACCATTGAATTTATTTAGAGTTCTCCAAACTTTAATCAAAAACACAACAAAAATAGGATTTTCAAGAAGAGCCCATGCTTCGTCAATGTACAGTAATTTTTCAATTAATTGCTTACTCTTGTCAAAATACTCAGAAATAATCGCCTGCGTAAGCGCCATAAGCACAATTGAGAACAAATCACCTTTGTCTTTTAGCGCGGCCAAACCAATTGCTGTTAGATTGGAGTCTGTAAAATAAATATTTCTTTTGCCATTGAAAAATTCATAATACGCCCCGCCTCTTTGCGAATATGGCTCAAGCGCCGTTACCGCATCTCTAAGTCTTGCATCATCGAAGCCGTAACTTTCCTTGAGTTCTTTGTAGATAAGCTCCAAATGTCTGTGAACATGAGCCATACCGGCTTCATTTCCTGCTTCATTATAGGCCGCTTTCAAGGCTTTAATAACATATGAAGACATTACTGCTTTATTTGGGTCTTTTACTTTTGTTTCGTCGCCATCGAGCTGCCAGTTGATCATCAAACCCACAAGAGGCACAATGTAGAAAAGTGCTTCGGGATCCAATTCTCCATTGGGTAGTGTTTTTAAGTTTGTGAAGAAATTAAGACATTTTTTTTCATTTCTATCATCAAACCGAATGTATCTTCCTCCGAACGACTCTACGAAATCATGGAGTGTTTCATCAAGTTCGATAAATGTAGACTTTCTTCCGCACGCCACGTCATGCGCAATTTTATTCGAAATGAAAAATGTTTTACCGCTACGAGTTCCTGCTGCGATAACTATATTATTCCCTGGTCTGCCTTTTTCGAAATTATCAAAGAATTGAATTTGCAATTGTCTTCCAAAAAGCAACATGCCTTTTTGAGGCCCACCCATACTTCCGCTATCTCTATATAACGGCACAACCGCCCCATTGTTAGACTTGAGCATAGTTGCGAATCTTTTTGAAAAATTTTTGTATCTTACGTCAAACATAAACGGCAAAGAATATAAGAACATCATAAGTGGAATTTCGGTCTCTTGCTGAAGAATCCATGTTTCTTTTTCAAATTCGCTTTTGATAGTTTCTATTCTCTCGTGCATTTTGTTAATGCTTTTTTCGTGCAACACCATTGACCATTGCGTTTTAAGAATAATGTCCCCTTTGGAATCGAGACGTTGAATTAACTCTGCCGATTCTTCAGACACTTCAGCAAGCTTTGGAAAGTATGTTTTAATTCTTTCTCCAAGAAGATTTGTTTGATATCTATTGACCTGAGATTTTGAAACTTGTGTTTTTTTGAGCTTTTCTTTGTTTTCTATAACAATTTTAAGGGAGATAAAAAAAGGGGAAGCAAAATGATTTTTTGGGTTCTTACCGTCCATGTCAAAAATTAGATTTTGAGCTTTTGAAATATTATATCGGCTAGGATATTTTTTTGTAGTAAGAACCGCGGAGTAATATTTTTCAGAAGGCCCACCGCTTGTATGTTCTATGAAAGAATTATCTTCTTCATAAATAGCAAGTTCATCTTCACTTGAAAGAAATTGATTGAAAATTGGTGTACTCTCATCGTATTCTACATTCCATTGCCCTTTTTTTGCCGGCGCGATCGCTTCATTAAAAACTGATAATAAATCGTTTACTGTTGGCTCAATAGGGGATAGAGTTGAAAGCTTGCCCTTGGTAATGTTTGCATACTTGATTATTTCGTCATCAAATATTTCATTATTGGTTTTATTGTGAATAGGAGGAATCATGACCGTCACAAATACTCTATGGTTTTTTGGACGAGCATCTAATATAGGACTTTGAACAATGGATTGGTCTCTATTATCGACAAGCCATTCTTTGTTTTTTTCAATAAACGATTTTATAGCAGCTGGGTTTTTGATGTTTTTCGGTGTTGAGTGACCTTCTACATAAGCATCTAATATTTTGTCAAAATTTCTTGAAGGAATATAAAATAACTCGATGCAAGTTTGCTCCGGAAAATCATAGCCAAGCGCAGAGACAATGCTTTCATGCTCGTTCAAACCGGCAATTGAACTTGGAAACAGCTCAAACGCAAAACCTCTATAGCCATTTCGACAATAATATAACCCTATACCATCTTCATCTTTATGGTAACTTTCAAGATTAATAAAATCAGCGACGGTCTCTCTTTCTAAAAATGCTCTTAGGTTTTCTTGAGTTAATGACATCTATTAACCTTTTTCATTTTCTAAAAACTCAAGTATCTCGTCGGATACTTTATACTGCTCTTCTTCATTTGTCCAAGATGGGTATGCTGGAAGGATTGTTATGCTTCTTTCACTTACAACATCACCTTCCTTGGTTACGTATGGAGAAAACCATATTATTCTTTTTTGTGCATACTTGACCTTGTAGTTTCCATTGTAGATATAAGGTACTTGTTTTTTATTCTCTTTTTTTTCATAAATATGTTCTTTTTTATCCGAATCGTTTTCAGCTTTTGGAGTGGGTTGTGTTGAACAGCCTACAAAAAACAAGGCACCCAAAATAAGCAAAATATTAGTTTTCATGTTCATCCTCTTTTTCATCTTTATTAATAAACCGTCCCTCTTTATAATCCAAATTCGGATACGATATTTTATGAATATTCTTTAGATTCTTATCAATATAGAAAGGATCAGCACAGACACCTGCCTCAGCAAGTTCATCAATGTCCGGACACAAACTTGAGCATCCAGATAACAGCAGTGCCAATGACCACAGTAATATTTTATTCATCAGGGATGCTCCTAGTTTAATTTCAATGTTGGTGTTTTAAAACTTTGCAAAGTTGCATCATCAACTTCATATTCAAATGGAGTATTGACAAAAACTGTTTTAAAATCAACTGCCTCAAATTCTATATCAGATCCAAAACCTATAGTCACTTTACGTCCCGCTTTAACAGATATTACAGGCAAGAGAGTTTTCGCAAGATCTATATAATAATCTGCAATTACCCCTAAAGACTGAGAAGAACCACTTGCAAACCCTTCGGTAAAGCCTCGTTCACCGGGCTTAGTGACTTCCCCTGTTATTCCAACCATCGCAGGAATTTCATTAAAAGCATTTGCAACACCCTGTAGAAAACCAGCTATCATTGATTTTCCGACCATTTCACCAGAGAGGTCTTCTTTAACACCGGTCATTCCAAGTATATTATCATCCCCATACACATAACCGTTTACACCGTTTTTTTCCACAGTTGCTTCATATCTTTTAGTTCCGGATGGATCAGTACACGATATTTTGATAATATGCGTCATAACTCTATTAGAATTTCCGTTTCCTCTTGCCGCACCCATCGCGAGACAATTGCGCAAATCTTGTGTGTGGTTGTTTGACCCCAAAGATCGATCGCCAATTTTAAAGAATATCGGATACGTATCGGACGGAGCTGTTGCGGTTCCTCCTTGAACAGGAACGCTCACCCCTGTCATAGACACGGCATCAACAAAGCCCATTCTGATAACATAAGGTATTGGTTTCTTTGCTTCAGGTTTTGTTGTGTTCGTGTCTTCCATAGAGTTCATATTTAATATTTTCGTTTCTTCTTCGCTTGTGCTGCTTGAAAAAAAAGAAAAAGCCACAACTTCTTTTTCTTGCTTTGGCTCTTTTGGTTTTTCTGTTTTTTTTGTCTCTTCTTTAACGGGTAGTGGCAATTCTTGCTTTTTTTTCTCCTCGTTTTTGTTATTCTCATGTGCTTGTATTATTGGTAATGGAGGCAATTTGATTTTATTTTGCTCCTCTGATAAGTTTGATATTTTCTTTTCAAGAAGCATAATTTCAGTTTCACGGTTTTGGCGTTCTTTTTGATTTTCACTTTTTGTAGTATTAAGCTCATTTATTAAAATGTCCATTTTCTGCATAAGTAATTCTAATTCGCTTGCTCTCGCTTTGTTGAGAATTTCAAGCTCTATTACTTTTTCAGTAAGAATCTCATTGTCTGTTTTTACTTCAAATATTTTTCCTTCTATTGCGGCTTGCTTGTCGAGACTGATAATTGCCTCGTCTGTTACATCTACTTTCTGTTTTGCGGCTACAAGTTGCTCTTTTTGTTCCTTCTCGATTGTTTCAGATCGCCATTGAATAAATTTGAACACAAGAATCAAAACAATTGCTACACCAATAAAAGCAACGATCTTTCTTTTTGGCGCGTTAATTTGATCCGACATTGTTTTTATCTTGTCTTTTTTCATTTACTGACCTCCAAAGATGGTTCTCTAAATACATAGACCCACGTGAAATTGTCGTATTCTAAAATTCCTGTATAGTTGCCAAATGCGTTAGCAATCGTTTTTTGCTCTCTGGAAAAAAGAGATATTTCTCTCAATTTTTTTGTTTCAAATGTAGGGTTGTGTACGAAATATTTGTCTACTACCAGAACAGGATCTTTATACCTTGCTATATGGTGGATCTGCACACCATCAATTGACATGGTTTCGTTAATATCCTCTTTATAATAATTGTTTTCTCTAAAATCACCATCGGGGGATATGGTTTTAACTATGTCAACAATTTTTTTATCAATATTATGGAGTGAAGCCCCGCTTTGTTCTACCACACCCGACGTATCAACAAGCGTAAAAACTTTTTCGTTTGTTTTAGATTTGGCTTCTTTAAATTCTAAATACAATGGAGTCTCTCCACCATAAACTAACATTTTTAACGGCAGAACAGCTGTGGCGAAGTAAATACTTTTCTCTTTAAATCTTACATCAACATGTTTTTTCGATCCAAAGAGTTCTATGTCTTTGTCGCTTTTAATTTTAAAAGGCAAATTAAGAAGTATTAATTCGCCTTTTTTTATTTCTAATGCTATAGTGTCTTTATTTTTGATTTCTATTTGGGCAGCCATCACAATAGTGGCAACTACTAGGATTAGCAACTTTTTCAAAATTCATCCTTTTTCTTACGCTCTTCCATGCGTTGTTTATATGCTTTTTGTCGATCAAGTTTTCTTTGCTCTGCTTCTAATTTTTCCCGTTCTATTTCTTTTTGTCGCTCAAGAGCAATCTCTTTTTCATCTGTATTTTTTGTAACCCCTATATAGTTGAAATCAAAACTTTCGATGTATGGTGTGTAATCTATGATTTGGATAATTATAGGAATCTCATAAGGCTTGTTGTCTACTGTAGTTATACTTCCAACTGTTCTTGATAGAAGACCTTTAAAGATTACTTGTGCTCTTGAGCCTTTTACTTTTACTTCTGAGCTTTGTATAATGAATTTTTGGTTTACTTTTTCATTTACAATAAATTGAACCGTTTTTTTAATATCAGCGAATGTAGCAGAATATGTGTATGGTAAAATAGATGGAAGGAGCGAGTTGATTTTCTCTTCCGCATCCATGTAATTATAATTGCTTACTTTAGAAACAAAACCTTCCGCTACAATCTTAAAATAAGATGGACTAGCACTATCTTTTTGAACCACATACGCACCACTATTTACGCTTGCTGGCACACTTATTTTTACGACCTTCTCGGACGATACTTCAATAATAGAACTGATCAAGAATGCTATAAAAAACATAAAAAAGACGAGAACAATAAGAAGAACTTTTACTGCCAACTCTAAGTTCTTTAATTTACTTACATAAACATTATTAAACGGCCTCATGTAGTTGCGAAACAAAGAATAAGTAATCCTATCAAAAAAAGAAGCTACCTTTAAAGGCGTATCTTTTTTATCGGTTTGGGGTTTGATTTCCTCTTGTTTGTTTTGTTCTGTTGTCTCTTGCATCTTGGCTATTGTCCTTTCATTTTTGTAGAGAATGGTCTTGGTGCGACTTTGTAATCTCGTGAAAATTTTGTATATTTTTGAAATTCAATACTGTGTAGAGGGTGGTACACTCCCTTTTTGTAAAAAAATTGAAAAATATACCCGCTTGGTTTATTGTTTTTAAACTTATGGTAGTAGATGCCAGCAAAAGCTGCTATGACGATGTAGAAAAAAATTACACCACCGGCTTTCGCACCTAGAACAAAAGAAACAACAAGCAGAACCCATAGCACCACAAATGATATAAAAAGATCGTCTGCTTCAAAAAACAGGATCATTATAGGATCATCAATATGTTTAAAAAACTTTGGCGAAAATTCTTCTGCTTTGTTGTTCATTTGTTCCTCCAAAAACTATTGAAACGTGCCACCCATTGTTTGCGCCATTCCTGCGAAAAAAGTAATTGACCCAATTAAGACACCGCCGATAAAAGCCGTTAAGGCAACATTCCATTTTCCGAAAAGCGCAGAAATAAAACCGATCGTAATCCCGATAATAATGATTAGGTATGCAAAGTTACCTTCCAAATTCACTTTCACGAATGTCACGATTTGATCTAACCAACTGTCGTCGGAAACTGATGCAGCAAATGCTTTTGCACTAAATAGCAACATTACTGCGATCATTTTCATTACAAACGACATATTTTTAGTTGACGACATAAGCCATCCTCCACAATTGATATAAAATCCAAACAAGGATTTTTCACCCATAATATTACCATAATTTTACATTAATACGAGTTTTTTTTTGAGTTTTTTTTCAATATTTAATCAAATTGTCCGCAGTGCGGACAAGAGAAGTTAGAATTTTTTCTTACAAGAAAAGAATTCAGATTGCAGATCACGTAGGTTGGTTTTTCTTTTTTTACACGCAAATAAAATATCATTGGTTACAACTTTATGGTTCGCCAACAAAACAAATGCTTTGAGTTTTGCTATTTGATACTCATTGATGATTTGTTCAAGCTTACTCAGCACATCTATTGCTCCGTCTGTATCTCCATGTCTTGCTAAAAAATAGGCAATATCATATCCTACAGACTCGTTCCCATAGATTAGCTCTTTAGCTTCCTTGTAAAAATCAAAAGCCACCTCACTTTTATACAAGTAGTCAAGTATTAATGCTTTTGCATAAGCTACTGTAGGATTTTTTTCTTCGTTATTCATGTATCTTAGTATGTCATCGCTTGATTTTATTTCTAGCATTTTGAAGTTGGAAAGCATGTCTTCTTTTTCAAGTGTTTTTGCAAAAGAACACGCAAGGTTCTCGGTCAACTCTTTACTAAGATTTGTGTATGGAACTTTATCTTCGCCATTAGCCAATGAAATCAGTATCAATAGACTTATTAATATTCGATACATGCCCCCTCCTTGCTAGTTGTTTGTTTTCCTTCAATGTAATTATCCATATATTTCCGTTCCTCTACAGTGGCATTGTTATACGCCTTATTAAGGTAGTATTCTGCAAGATTATCATTTTTCAAAGGTGCCTCTGACGTATAATAGATTAGGGCTATCACAAAATCAACATTAGGCATACTTCTAAGCTCAGATGCTTGCAAAAGAAACTCTAACGCTTCTTTTGGTTTTTGCAAGTTGTTAAGATAAATGTTTCCGATCGCTGCTAATGCTACCGGACCCACCTCTTTATTGTCGGGCGCCGAATAGAGTTTGTATGACTTTATAAAATAGTTAATAGCTTTGTTGTAGTCCGGAGCAACTTTGCCATACCCTTTAGCGGCAATGAGTCCTAGCATATAACTTGCGTATGATAAATTGTCGGCATCTTTCTCGAAATGCTCTATTGCTTTCCTAATATCCTGTTTGACCTCCTGATCGCCGTTTAGATACATTACACCAAGAAGAAAATTAGCGTATTTATTGTCGTTTTGTTCCGACATTAATTTCAAAGTTTCCGTCATATTTACCGTCGGAATTCCGACGGTGGTATTTGCAAACAATGGGAAGGCCAAGAAGAAAATTACCAACATAAATTTACTCATTTGAGACCCTTCTTGATAAGTCTTGTTTTTTCAAGGTCAATGTTTATGCTGTCAATTATGTTTTTCATAGCTTCCACTGATTCTTGTTTATTTTTATTGAGCGTAGTTTTCAACCTATTCAGCCTTTGTTCAAAATGTATTTTTTGTACCCCCAAAGCTTTTGACGAACCGGAGTGAGTTTTTACCCCATCTATTCCATCACCTTCAAGCGTTTTATTTGCCTCTTTTTTAGTATTTTCCCGAATTAGCTTCTCGATATTTTCGAGCATTAATTCTGCACCCAATAACGCATTTTGTCTTGCCATTTGATTGATTAAAATTTCAAAATTTTTATTTCCATTAAACTTGATTAAGCCATTTTCATCAACGCTTGCCGTTGATTTCAACCTTAATGCGACCATTATGTTTTTTATGTCATCATATTTTTCAGGCATAAGTAAAGGCATGTTTGTATTTGAATATTCAACCTTGCCTTGGGCTCCTATTTGCTTGGCAGTTGTATTTACAATCGATGCAATAATTTCTGCACTTTCGCGAATAAGGCCCTTCCAATTTTTAAAAGCGCTTCCTCTTTGCTTGTCAGAATTTTCACCTAGAAGAATATAGTTGTCAAGTTTTCCATTCTTAGATTTCTGAGACATTAACACGACTTTTGGCTGTGGCATTTTTTTCATTTCATCAATCAAGCCACTGTTAGATCCTTGTAGAAAGAAATCCATAAGAGATGTCAAAGTTGTTGTTTCCGTTGTCATTTTTTCAGTGGCAGTTGTGCTTATTTCCTCTAGTAATTTAACCATATCTGCAATCAACTCTCGGTTTTGCTCTTTTGTCGCCCCTGCCAGTGATATAGCTACTCCAAGCGATTCATCACTCAATGCTTCATCATTTGTTAATGCAAGCAAAAAGTAAACTGCAATTATTGATGAATTTGATAGTCCAGACTCTTCGATTGGAATATCCTTGATCATTACATCAGCCGATCCTCCAGCCAGTTCAAAATTCACACCTGTCTCTTGCCCATTTCTTACAAGTGAAGTTAAAAAGGAAGATGTCATCCCCCCTGCCTTGTTGCTAATATGCATTACTAGCTGACCGCTTGTCAGTTTTTTGTTGTCCTCATTTGTTGATTTTCCTTCTTTGATGACATCAAACACCCAGTTTTCAGCACTTTCAATTGGACCACCAATAAACTCTTTCATGCTTGAGTCGATTTCACCCATCCATCCTTCTACTCTATCTTTTAAGTTTGCTTTTAGCCCACTTTTATCTGCTATTTGTTGCCCTATTACCTTACCAAAGTTACAAGCATTTGCCAACATATGCTGAATCCTTGCCGCCCATTCTTGAATCGTGTCAAAGACTTGCTTTAATGCAGGCAATGAGTAAGCTAATCCTATCAGAACTCCCCAAGCAATTGAAGCTCCTGCTTCTTGCAGTTGTTTCGATAATTGCTCAAAATTAATAAGAGAACCGAATCCCAAGTTAAGGTCAACCCCGCGGCATCCAACTTTTAGTTCTGGCGCACCGACTTGTACCCAAGGCTGGAATTCTGTCAATGATCGAAATTTAACGTGGTAACTTCCACCAGTATAGTATTTAGTACCTGTATTTGGATCTGTGGCACTTCCTGCCGGTGTAAAATTTGTGAAAGTATGATCATCCCAAAAACTATCCGATGCTTTAAGCACATCGGTTCCTATGATTGTAAAAACAAGTAGTGAGGAAACTATTTTATTTTTCATCTGCAACTCTCCATATATTGTCTGCGTGGAAATCTTTATGTTCGAGAATTTTGTTCAAGATCATAAACTGTTTGTATCCGTACAAAAGCTCATCTTTTGTAGGGAAACCTTTTGCTATTGTGTTGTTAATGACCTGTTTGTCTTTTTTATATACCGCAACAACCGTAGGGGTAACTTCTACTTTATAATCAGCAAAAAGTTTTTGCGAAATTTGCTTTTTAGCATTCTCGTATATTTTTTTAAGCTCAGTGTCTTTGTGCGCAGCAAAATAATCGTCATACGATTTTTTAGATGCATCGCTTTTGAACACCAAAAGCAGATTATAAAGGGAACCTTCCGGATAAGCAATTCTTGCTAAATTTTCTGGTCCCCAAGCAGCTTCAAGTGCCTGAGTTTCACCCAAGAATATTATTGTCCCTATTTTGTTTTTGTGTTTATCAAGATGGTATTTTATAGCATCCGTCTCTCTTCGCTTAGAGTTGCTATTCCCGCTTACCATCATATCTTTTCCATAAACAGGATAGGTTTCTGCTCCTCCCTCCAATGAGGCGAATTTAAGAGCAACCCCCATATTATTAGCTCTATTGAAAAGCTTCGCTTGTACGCCAAGCCATACTTTTGCATTTTCAACTGAGGGATCTTTCATGAAGTTTGCCAAGGCGGGAATATTTCTTCCTTCGGTAATAATTGGCATCTCGAAACAATCTGCCGATGAATTTGCCAAGCATTTTTCGCCTTTTTCATTTGTGATGTAATGAGGTGCATTTGGATTTACATATTCTTTGAGTAGCTTGAGCTCCTCTTTGGTATCTTGCAGTTCTTTAGCAATAGCTACAAGAACATTGTGAATATCATTGAGCGTTGCTTCTCCTTGTATTTTTTTGACCTCTTCTGTTTTGTTTTCATCCAATGCTTTCTTTTCGGCATACATAACCCACCCATCTACAGCTTTATCTTTATAATCAAGCTCTGATGCGCATAATCCGACGAATGCAAAAGCGAAAAAGGCAATATACTTTTTCATGCTTCCTCCTAAAAATTCCATAATATTACCATAAAAATACTATTTTTTCTCATTGCAATGAAATTTTTACTTTTTGCACAATATGGTAATATTATGGTATTATTATACATTTTTAAATAATGGGGCACCATGAAAAAGATTTTTATACTCCTATTTATTTTCTTCGGGTCTTCTCTTTTTGCGGACACGGATTGGTTTATTTACACTTATAACGATGTTTCTTCAATTGCAGATATTATGCGTTTTTTAAGCTTTGTAGATCAAGACAGCACCTACCAAAATATTTTATATCTTGCAATCGTATTTGGGTTTTTTATGGCTGCCTTTATGAAAAAAGTGTTTAACGTAGAAGCTATGGGGATACAAATGCTTTCTGTAGTCGGTCTAATGGCTTTTATTTTTGGTGCCCGGACCGATGTGCATATCGTAAACGTCAAAACATTTTCATCTATGCAGGAGGGTAAAAGTTACGAAAAAGTGGCGAACGTTCCGTTTGCGTTCGCATTTACAGGATCAACACTTAGTAACATAGGTTACTCTATGGCAAGATTGTTAAATAATGGAATCGGACATGTAAACGGCGATAAATATTCAGAGCTCTCATTTATTAAATCAGGGATGCTTGGCGGAAGTGATATTTACGTAAAAATGCTCAAAACAGAATTAGCGATGATGAGTGAAAAAGGGGCAGCATTTCAAAACTACTATAATAGCTACCTCAAGCAATGCGCCATTGGAAGGGGCATGGCTTACACGGACGATATGGTAGATATTTTAAAAAATTCAAAAGATCTAATGACGGATATTGATCCTCTTAATATCATGGGAAAAACAGGAGTCGATATAAGACCGGATCTTGTTGACTTTCCGACAGGAAGAGTCAGTTGTAACGATGCGTATTTAGCCACTTTAAATGAATATAATTCTTTCAAAAACAGTGGTGAAATCGAAGAATACTTCAAAAAACAATTCAAGGATAAGTTTGAAAACCCTACTGAGGTGGTGAGCGCCGTTACGCAAGTATATGGGTTGCAAAATGGTGCTTCTAGTGCCGACAACATTCGACAGTTCTCCCTTGCGGCGGGGATGATGGGGCAAGTTAATTCCGCACTTTCAGCATACCTTGGAGACGGAATGAGCGATGCGGCAATGCTGTATGGTGGTTTTGGAGCCGGATTGAGCAATGCGTCCTTAATACAAAGCGGTATGAGCAAGTCTTTTTATTCAGGACAACAACTGCCTTATCTGATGGAAATTCTGAATTTTGTCATGTATGCCCTCTTCCCGTTTGTGTTTGTAGCTACAATTGCATCTGCACAGCTGAAAATTCTAAAAAACTTCTTTTTGGCAATGTTGTGGATCCAATTATGGCCTGTTACATTTGAGGCACTGGCTTATTTTATTAATAAGGATATGATCTATGCCGCAACGTCCTCTTTGGTGGCTGCCGGGGCTGGACATGTAACTGAGGATAATATATTAACCATGAGCCTTCTGCCGCATCTTAATGAAGCAATTGCCTCACAGTCCGCACAAGCGGCAAATCTAATGTGGTCTGTTCCGATCATTTCCGGCTTTTTACTTTCTGGTTCATGGACTGCTTTGATGGGGATGGCATCAAATATCGGGGCGCATTCCGCGGCCGCGGCAAATACTGCCGACTTGCAACGCAAGCAAGCGGAGATGGCTTTTGAGCAAAAACTCTTGCAAGACACAAACAACGCGTGGACTCCCACAGCGTCTCAAATGGCTCGTGCGGGGATCGATGCCGAACTACTTGGCACTGCTAAAACATCAAGTACGGCTCTTGCAGAAATTGAAAAGCTTGGAAGCGTGGGAAATGCAATCAACACGGCCGCACAAAGCGGGGCTTTGCAGTCGTTAGCAGAACAAACGAAGCTTTTACATATGCGTGATAGCGATTTTGTAAACAGCGCTTATACGGAAGCGGTTAAGAAAAAAATTGACAATGAAACTTTGAGCGGCAATATAGTGCAAAGCGGGGGTGAGGAAGAGTTTAAAAAAGATTCAGCAAAAACAAACGTAGCTTATGATCAAGCCAATATTCAAAAAACAAGTATGCTAATTGACAAATTTGGCGGACTTGAGAATTTGATTAATTCTGTTGCTACTGCCGAAAGTTATGATGTATGGAGTAAAACAAATAAATTAGCTAGTCACGAAGATGCGTTTAATCAATTGTATACTGAATTCGGTGGAGAAAGAACGAAAGATGAATTCCTAAAATACATGGCGACACAAGAGGGAAAAGCTGAAATTGCACATGCTTTAGGGGCAGCTAGAGTTCTTGAAAAAACAAACGACACTACTCTTGTAGCTACAGGTCGGCAAAATCAAGAAAAGGAAAATGCTACAACCAACGCAAATAATATCACTGCAAAAACATTAAACACTACCACAGAACAACTTTTCAATACAAATGAAAAAATAAAAACTTTGACAGAGGCAGGGAAATATGCTGCTGAACAAAAAGTTGCTAACCATATCGCTCCTGATGCAACGGACCCAGATCAAGCACTTGTTTTGAGTGCTCAACGAAGGGCCAGCACTTTCAAATATGCCGACAATGATGGCGCGAAGAGAGACGTTGCATTAGGAGAAAATGGTGTCGGGTATGATTCAACAGACAAGAGCTTAATATTCAAAGATAATGTAACACACGAACAAAAATCAGTCTTTGATACTCGTAATGAAGACAAAAGTGGCAGTGAGTCAACGAGAGGGCACAAAGAGACAGAAGACAACAGCACGACAGTTAATAACGATAATGTTTTTTCCGAGAGAATTGTAAATGACCAATCTATAAAACTTGATACAAGTGTATTGTGGAACGGGTGGAGTCAACAAGTTCTTAATGATAATGCTTACAAAGCTTTTATGACTGATGATGTTAATGCCTTTGAAAAACTAATGCATGCTGAGGGTCTAACAGCACATGCAGCAAAGTCCATATCCGTAACAGGCTTGTTAACAACTGTAAAAGATATAACAATGGCATCTGCTCCAGAACTTGCTGAACGAATTAAATCAAAAAATCAATAATGGGGTAATAACATGGCACACAACCAACAAAGAGACTTCCAAGAAGAAATCATGACAGTCCTTGCTCTCGAAACAAATTCAAAAATATACAAAGAATTAGGTGATGAATCTTTTATGCGCTTATATTTCGTTTTCCATAAATCTATTATAGAAAACAGCAAACCGACAAAAGACCAATATCTTCTTTATCTCTCTATCGATAAAAAATATTCATTGGAATTTTTAAATGAAGGGGAAAATATTCTTATTTGTTCATTGAATCAAACCCAACTAAAAAAACACGTAAGTATTCCAAAAAAGCATTTCTATGAAATATTGTCAGTCAATACACATGACATACTTCCGAACATGCATGGAATACTTTTTATAAGTCAGCTATCGGAACCTAATTGAAATATTTGATAATATTATGTAAAAAAACACGAAACCAAGCAATCCGATTATTATATGTATTGTATGAAAAATTGTTTCAAAGTTCTCATACAATACTTTGCGTATTTTTCCCATTATCCCTTCACTTGGAGCCTCTTTTTCATACGCAAAATACTCAGCATCTTTAAGACTTTTTGAATTAAATTTCTCGGTACCTTCCCCCACAACAACTACGTCTTCTTGAATATTTATAGATTTTGTAAAACCGGCATCACTTCCAATATCAACTAGATTCTGTTTACTTTGAACATCTGTCGCCATTAATAAAGCATTAAACGCCAACATAAAAATCAATATTCTTTTAAAAACTTTCATCTCATATCCTTTTCTCTTTTGATACTTATATTATATAAGCCCAATCAAAAAAAACAAAGAGATTAATTCCGCATAAGCCCTTTTTCTAATGCAAAATGTTGATAATCGAAATAATCGTAATTTCCTGCCTTAAAAGCATCAATCAATTCAATGTCTTTTTGCAATCTTTGTTTATATCCCATCAGCAGTTCGTAGTAATTCCCCCCGCTATACTCCCGCACAATTTCGTGAAATTCATTCACTTCTTGTAGCATCATCTCTTCCGTCATTGCTCTCCAAGGAACAACGTGAGGTGCGTATAAAAATATGTTCTTATCAATAATCTGATACACCCTCTCATTTTCCATAAATAAATCTATCTTCTCGTTGATCTTGCCCAACAAGGAGATATAATGCCTTCTTTTTTGCTCAATAGCGCCAATGGTAGCATCAAAGTCTTTATCGTCAACTATCAAGACCTTATATGCAACTTTGCCATATGCGCTATTGCGGAATGACTGCATCTCCTCATCAACCTTTTTTATAACTATCTGCACATCTTCTAGGATGTTGTGCTTATCCCCAAAAACGATATTGTCTATAACCGTGTAGACAATACTTCTCTCCTTCAAATTTTTCCACAAAATGTACTTACACAAAAATACGTCCGAAATATCAGTTTCTTGCCTCTTATTGATAAAAGCAGATACACTACATAAGCGCCCGATCTTATTTACGGTTCTCCCTGAAATCTCATAAGCCCTCCCCTCAAAATCATCCGTCGTGTTGAGCATTTTCTCTAGCATCTTTTTTGCGCCCCACAAAAGGTCCTTAAACTCTTGAGAATTTTTTATCGTTGAGTACCTCGAATAAACATACTCTATCTCTTCAATAGAAAATTGCGGGATATTATCCGGGATGATTTCTACAAGATTATTATCCACCAACGCTTCGAAGCTTTCTTTACGGGTTACGTTTGGCACCTCAATACGAACCGGAAACCGCTCAAAAATTGCCGCAAGGTATTTAGTACGCGGAAACTCATTGGAAGCCCCGATAGCAGTGTAGAGATCCACATCTACTACCTGATATGTATCGTCAAAGATTTTCTCATTCAGGACCGTCAAAAGAGAGTTGAGTATCCCATCGTCCCCTTTCCAAGTTTCATCAATAAAAGCTAATTGCGCCCAAGGAAGCTTTTTTTCTATATTACGTTTTGATGTATGCTCATCTACTTTAACAACCTCTCCGAAAATATCATCATATTTCGCGCCTTCTCGCATCAAATACCTAAAATGCCTTAACTCTGCAAATGCGATTTGCATAACTCTGTCAATCAAACTTTTTCCGGTTCCAGGGGGGCCGTAGAAAAAAATATTCTCTTTGGCAAAAACAACGAGGATAAGCAACCTCATCACCTCCTCCCTCTCTAGCATCATCCCTTGCGTATTCGTTAAAAACTTCTCTATCTTCTCATAAATAGCATCAATCATTTTTTTCTCCTATATTTACTTGGTATTTGCTCACCCCTCACTACCTTGTAGTAGTAGTAGGCAATTTTATTCATATCTCTGTGCGCACTTGCCACAACCCCATGAAACTTTGCCAAGCGCTCCACATCATTAAAATTAGGTTCAATAACACTTTTCTTCGCTTGAGCATTTGTCGCCCAACGAACCAGCTCTTCTTGAGAGGAGAAAATCCCTCTGTTCTTTTTCTCTTTGAGCCTAGAGACGCTATTCTTCATCACATACAAGGACTCTTTAGTATCATGCCAACCTCTCATGAGTACCTCTTGAAAAAACTCCCGTTGAGAGGGTCTTAAAAAACGCATCTCCCTCTCCTTGCTTTTACTCTCTGAAACCTTTGACACAAATTTTTTCTTGCTTGGCTGAAATACAAGACTTACGATATAAGCGAAAAGCATCAACTCGCTTTGATAAACCGCTCCCATGCCCCCTGCCTTGACAACATCAAATATCTCCTCCGCATCCATTCCCACAAGACGGCTGTAAAAAATCGACCTCTTATCAATAGATGCAATGAGGTACTCCCTCATCAAATCTTCACTTTTTGACATTTTGTATCCAACGTCATTTCGAGAGATTGGGACATGATTGTTCTTGCAAAAATCTATCGCTTCTGAAATGATATTTTTTGCTTCAATTACTAATTCCGGGAACAGAATACCGATCTCCCCTATCTTCTTATGCCGACGCATATAATAAGTCGCCCTTGTCACCTCATCGGATATATTGCCCCTTAAAAGAGCAATAAGCATTTTTGCTTCGAGCGCTTCTTGTTTAGTATCGATATTCCCGAAAAAATACTCCTTGATAACCTCTTTTTGCAACGTGTAAAGCGAAGCGACAAATTCTTCTACTTCCCTAAACCTCTGCTGGGTTTTCTTTTGTCTCGATACGATGAGGTGCGCGGCATAAAGATTTGAAACCAATGTGTTGGATAAACCACATGCCACGGAGGTATGCAAAATCAAACTATAAAGATCTTTCTCTGATGCCTCAATACATAACGGACCAAGCGGAGTATCCCTCATACCAGTTAGTACAGCGCTATACATTTTTTCTTTGAGACTCATTTTGCTATTTTTGGTCATTTATCTTTTCGACGCGCTTGTCGCCTCCCGGCTTTTAAAACCGTGATCGCCGTATTCTTTGCATTTTCAATCGCTTCTTTTGCTTGGTACACAAGATCGTTAAAAAGAATCATCGCAGGTACATCATGGATTCTTGGGGTTACTATCTCCCTGTGCTTGCGAAGTTGTGCAATATAGTATTTCACCCCCATGCTCCCCTTGAGCCTTTCAAAGTTTTCGGGCTTCTTAATTAAAAAAATGAGTTCTTTGGCTTGATAAAACAACTCCTCTTTAAAATCGATCCCTCCCGACAAGGTTTTTCTAAAAACCTCTTTTTCGACAACGCTCATCTTCTCCACTTCTTTTCTTCTAGCGATCGCATCATCTATACGCACTTTTCTGTTTTGTTTAGATTCATGAAGTATCAAATTTGTATGTATCGCATTCGCTACGATATTATTGATATACCCGACACCTATCCCCGCTAATCGTAAGAAATCATAAAACTCATCTTCTTGCGACTGCTCCAATGCATCTCTAAACGGAGATTTTTGGGGAAGATGCGCTAACATGATCGCTTTTGCTTCCGCAAGCCGTTCATCAAGTATCATGCCATCTCACCCTTGTAAGCCAAATATGCAGATACGGCAGCTCTTTGGTTGTCTTCAACGTGATACTCTCTTCGTAGATCCGTTAAATACCCCTCCGCCGAAACTGTGACGTTCTCGCCTTGAAATCCAAGCCAACGATCGTGAAAAATCTTATACCTTGCAGATGCTTTGAGTAGTGCTGCATCCGATGGAGAAAGGATCGTCTTGAAATCTTTAGCCATAGACACCTCGACAGTATCCTTTTTCTTTTTAATGCCAAATCTCGCTTTTGGGTCAATATGATTTACAAATGAATACTCATACCCGTCTATCTCATCAGCCGCACTCAAGAACGTCGTAATAAAACCATGAAGCAGATTCCTCGTAAAAGATATAAAAATTTGCTCATCGACTTTATTGTTGCTGTTATTATTGCTCTTAGAAGTCTTAATGATAAGCGCCGCTTTTTGCTCATTCTCTTTTTTGCCGACAAGCCGTAATTCTATATGCTTGGAAAAACCGTCTTTTTGTAGATATTGGAATCTCCATACATAATTAAAATCCCCGTTTTCATTAAACACCGAATCCCTGCCGTGGTATATATCTATCAAGGCTGATAGGATTAGATTCCACTTCTCCTGCATGTCAAAACGGATATACACCGGCATCTCTTTTGATGCATCTGCAAATATGATTTTCAACCCGCCCTTTTTCTCTTTATATGAGTATTTTTCATGCTCATTTTTCTCAAACGAAACATACACGTTGGCAATTCTGATAATATGGGACGGTTTTAGTAAAAGATCGCTTGGAGTGTCCTTTTGCAATGGGGACGTTTTGTTTATTGCCAAGAATAAAGTTGCAACGCTCTCGGGAGATATCTCAAGGTGCACTTCGGGTTTGTTTTCGTTTTTTCTATTTTTAATGAGCAAAATCATTTTATTGCCGGAATGGTCTACGAAAAGCTCCACTTGCTTATATGAAAGCGAATTCGTAAAAAGTTTTTTAGGGGTAAATGTGTAAATCAGTTCATCGATCAAGTAGCGTATTACATCCATCTCTCTTTGCAAAAGGATCACCGAACGGATCATAAGCAGCCCCTCTTTGTTGCGCCCTACTTCATACACGTATTTGTTTCTGTTTTGAACTCTTAATCTAAAGTTTTGCTTCGAACCGGCATCAAAAATGTTTTTAATCCAATCGATGAGGATAATCGCGTTATTTTTTCTTAGTCTTATGACCAAAACATCTTTTCCGTGATCTGTTATTGTCATAATTAGTTTTGACTTTAAATCGGACTTATCTCTCTGGATCGATATTTTATATCCATTCACCGTATCTATATCATAGGTAGCGTTTCCGTGCGTCTCCTCAAAAAATATGGAGATGTTTGCGATAAGCGCCGCACATAGATCGCGTGTGTTCTCGTTTGCGAGATACAGCTTTATCATCTCAGGCGGCTGTAGAGGACGTTTGCGGTCTTTGGTGAAATAGACTACCTCCGCATGGGGGATAATCGTAAAATTAACAACCTCCCTCTCGCGGGAGTATTCCAATGTAAATTTAACCTCTGAATTTTTCGTAGTATCGTTAATCTCTATCATGCCATCTCCTTTGCAATTTGATTGATTTTGTCGTCTGCTGTTTTTGAGATTTCGCCTAAACTCGTTGTAGGCATCATTATGTGGAACATTGCATCCTCTACGTGGGGTGCCGATACTAGGTAGATTTCGCTCCCGTGCTTGAGGATGTATTTTCTTGCATCTAGCTGTGACAATATACTTGCCCCCGCAATATCTTCGTCTTTGGTTGCTACCGTGACCCTTGTGTTCCTCATATCCGATGAGGTACCCGTTGAAGAGGCTTTTTTTCTTGTTCCGAGCATTTCACTGATCACTTTAAGCGATGCCGGATCATTCCCCTTAAAGATCGCCTTGGTATTCATGTTATCCATAAGGATACGCGCTCCGACATCTCCTAGTGTGTCCTCTATATCCGCGATCGATTGCGTATATAAGAAAAGGGAAAAACCAAGACCTCCCCCTTTATTTGCAAGTTCTCTTACTATATCCGTCAAAACAGAACCCGCCTCATCGATATTGACATAAAGTCTTCTTTTAAGTGCAGCTCCGGATGCACCGACATATCCAGCTAGGGAGTTGATCATGTAAAAAAGAATTTTTCCGAGCGCTTCGGATGCAGTTTTGTAGATCATCGGAAACGGTTGCACAATTATAATTGCCCCTCTATCCTCTGATGTGAGATAATCGGCGAGGCGATTGATCTTGGAATCATTGAGCACCGTCCCGACATCGCCCGTTATGAGATCCGACATAACCGTAGAGTACGTCGTTGTAACTTTTGAGAAAAACCCGGAATCGCGTGATGAGATTTTATTGAGCTCATTTTTTGCTTCGGCTCCGAGTTTTCTTAGATATGCGTATTCATCATTTTCTTTAACGGTCGCATAAGCCTCTTCCACTTTTTGATACAAGGCCGACAGAGCTGCTATGGTTTCAAACTGTGCAAGGTCTCGCAAGGTGATAAATGTTCTAAGAGGTGTTACAGTAAATATATCCTCGTTTGCATAGCGCAATTTAGTCCGCGCCCATGCTTCGTTGATAAGTTTTATTTCTGCGTTGTCTTTACCGTTTTTTAGACTTGAAACTATATCGAGCTCGATCCCGTGCTCCTCCTCTTTAAACAGATCGCCCCATATGTACTTATTGATTCTGTTTGTCGGTCTTGTATACGCTTTTGCATACTCTATTTTTTCCATTATGAGAACATCGTAAGGGTTTTGGTGATGCTCAAATTTTTCTAAGAACTCAAGCCCTAATGTGGCACTCGTTACGATCGCTTTGGCAATATTTGCATAGAACTCATCTTTCGTTTTAATGATGTCTGCTACCATAGAACCGATCTGTTCGTTCTTGTATCTATAGATCGGATTAAACCATTCACTCATATCTTTAAAATAAGGTGAGACATAAAGAAGGTCGGATGTCCTTTTGTATTTAATTGCAAGTTCGATCAGATATCCGATCATCTCTTGCTTTGTGGATCCTTTCGGCTCCTCCACAAGAACATTATCGTCGTGCGCTATTTGCTGTTCGATGTCAGCGACCATCATACGCGACTTACCCTGTCTTGTAGTCCCTAGAGTAAGTTTGTGCGAATTTAGACCGCTCCACGACTGAATAATCGGAATGATTTGTGCATTTTTTGCCTGCGTTAAAGAGTATCCCACTCCACAGAATATCCCTTCCTCGATGTTCATATTCGCACTCACGGTATTGTCTACTTTGCCGTTTGGCTTAAACTTTATCTTTGGGTCATAAAGCGATTCTTTAGATTTTTTCATAGACCCCTCTTTTCATAATGTCCAAAAGGTCTTCATAGAAAATTTTTCTTTTTCCATCGCTTATCTTGATCTCGTCTTCAACCTCTTGTTTTGTAAATGGAAGCGTAAATCTTTTGCTGAGTTTAAGACCGTAGAGCATTTCGGTTGCAACCTCGACCTCTAATATTACTGCGTGGTATATCTTGTTTCCGTTACCCTCTTGCGCAAAATATTTATCGATTATTGTGTTGCACTCAAGCCACTCTACAACTTCCCTTGGGTCTTTGTTATAAAGCCCAAACAGATCATCTAGGACTTTTTTTACAAGCGAGTCTAAATTTTTCTTGACGATATAGAGCTTGGTTTTATCTTTGTTCTGAATACTAGAGATAAAGAGTTGTTGGTTTGGCTTGCCTTGTGCATTGTTTAATACCGCTTCACTAAGGAGATACTGCTCAGAAAACAAAGTATCCTGTATGCGTTTAAGATCTTTTTTGGAGAGACGTTTCATTTCGCCTTTTGCGCTTTCGCTTTCGTCGGATGTTTGTTCAGCATGCGTGGCAATGATTTCTGTTTTTTCTATTTCCACTTTCTGAGTTGCTTTCTGAGTTTCTTCTTTTGCAGGTTGTGCATGTTCTGTTTTTGTTTCGACGGTTTTATTATTGTGCACTTCTTTTGCGGGGACAATTACAGCCTCTTGAACAATTTGTTCTTCTACCACTACGGGTTCTTCTTTTACGATAGGTGTAGCTTTTGCTTTGCTTTGCTGCTCCTCGACTTCCTCTTGCTCATCTTTCTTTTTTCTTTTACGTCTAGGGATTCCGACTTTTATTTCGCTATCGGAACCTTTCGCGTTTTCTTCAACCGTTTCACTTGGCAACACCTCTTTTGTCTCAACCTCTTCCGCGCTATCGGAATCATCTTCATCATAAATTTCAGACTGAGCCTCTTCATGCTTTAATTTAACACTATCAAGGTCTTCTTTTTTAATAAGGTTTTCAAGACGAGGTATCCCATCCAAGGTTGATATTAAAATCCTTTCACGATCAATCGCCTCAACATATTTATCTTGTAGATTTTCTATCTCTTTATTGAGAAGGATATTCGCTTCTCTCATCTCATCTATCTTTTTTTCAAGATCCATAAGATGTTCGACGGCTTTTAGCTTTTCTTCTCGTAGAAGTATCTGCTCTACCTGTTCAGGGTCTAGCCTCTTAATGGTTTTTTCTTTCTCTTCGATGTAGAACAAAGGCTTCTTTTCTTTTATTGATAAAAAGATCTCTTCATCGATGCTTAAAAAATTTAGAACCCGAATTGATCCATCAGGCATGATAAGAGGCTTGTGTTTTTTTGAGATGAAATCCAAGGCATCAAGAGGAAACAATATCTTTCCCTCCTCATCAATTCTTTTAATATAATTGATCACTCCGCCTTGGCGCAAATCGATCATCCCGGATATCTCTTTTATCATCTCATCAGGGATAAGCATTTCATTTTGTGCGAACCCTCTTTCAAGATATTCTTTATCAATTCTTTCAGCAATCAACTTGTCAGTATTTGCATTTTCGTCTTCATCCATATCCATAAAAGCATTGCTTAACTGTTTGTTTTGATTTTCGGTTATCTTTATGCCGCTCTCTGTTTCTTCTTTAGTTTCAGCTTCTATATTGGTCTGATTATTATCAGTAAAAGCTGTATTTGCTATGCTCTCATTTTTTAATGTTTTATAGAAAAAAACCAAAGCTACAGTAATTGATACTACGATCAAAGTTAGCGAAAAAAGATCATTTAATAGGAACTCAACAAAGCTCATATAGCGCTCCGTCTTCTATATCAAAACCTCGTCTTTTTACTTTTTGTTCGATTATCTTGTAGGCATTTTTCAACATCTCTTCTGCCTTGTGCATGGTTAAGCCTACGCTAGAAATATACTCTTCAAAACTCATCGATTCGCCATCTGCTTTTTTTAATTTTTGCGATTTGACCTCTACTAAATTCATGAGTTGTGACGGGAGTTCAACTTTTGCTTGCGATACTGCCATCGTGATGCCGTTTTTATATTTTCTCTCAATAGAATCAGATTCTTTTTTGACCATTTCAGGAGACATTTCATACGCATCAATGAACTCTTTGTATGCTGGATGAGTGCCATACTCATCTTCGAATCTTTTTCTAAAATGCCGGAAAAAGAAAACCATCAGTGCTTTCATTTTTTCTTCTTCACCAATTAAAATATTTTTCAAAAAATACCTTGAGCAATCCTCTTTGAATGCATCAATTTTGTTTTTTTCATATCTACTTTCTGGCTCGAAAGTAATAAAAAAATCCTTGTCGATCATACCTATATCTCCACCGTTTTTGATTAAATTACCATAATATTACCATAATATTTGAGCATATTGCGTATTTTTCTAAACGATTATTAAATCAATTTACCTAATTGAATACTTGATTTAAATAAAATTCACTACCATTTAAATAGACAATTAACTCATTTAATAAAACTTACAAGCGTGACTTAGCATTTAATAAACAATAAAAAAACAAGTATTAATGCCTATTAAAAGCAGTTTTATAGAAAAAAGTAATTTAAATAAAAAATAAGCGCATTTATAAAAAACCTAAAATAGTCAATATTTATTTAATATATAAACTTATTCAGTTTTATTTTTCTAATGATATGCAGGATACTTAAAAATTATTTCATTGGTATTCAATGATGGGATAAAAATATTTTATGAATTTTGCACTTCGCCACAAAAAGCCCTAAAAACGGGGATCCGAAGCGCTTGTGTAAAGTCAGCTGATTACACGCTTTTAAATAAGACCAGAAAATCGCTAATATTTAGCCGCCTTCTCTATGAGAATACGCTTTGTTATTTGTGCATCTTTTAAATCCAATAAATATGTGATGATCTGGTGTATTGGAGTCTTTAAGATGCAAGGTTACTTGTGGATGAATCTTGTCAGTGGTTGATTTGCTTTGCGGGAGTGTTATTTAGGTGTATGGTGCATGTGGGAGTTACCCTACATGCTTGTAAGTTGATTGAGCAGATTTGTTTCATCATCACTCAGCTGCTCTTTGCTTTTCTTCATATAAAGCTGTCCGATCATAGAGATTTTTTTCTCATCAAGTTCGGCTTTCTTAGCTTCACATGAAGCAAGTCTATCCGTATATTTTTTCATGGACTTTTCCATCTTCTCTTTTACTTTTTCTTTAACCTTTTGCACTTCAACTTTCTCTTCCTCGATGGCTGCATCTCTAATCTCTTGAATAGAGAGTTCAATCATCTCTAAATCATCATTTAGAGACTTGGCATCCTTAATTACTTTTTCGATTTGCTTGTGATTTATTACCATAATATTACCTTTGTGATATAATAATGGAAGTATAACACAAAACAAAAAGACGGAATAAATAGATGAAAAAAATAGCTGCTCTCTTTATAGCACCGATGGTTGCTCTCTATAGCAACACAACTATCAACTTACCTATTCCAAACAGCGAATGTAAAATACCAAACGAGATCATGACTGCATTGGCAATGACGGAGAGATCACCAAAGAAAAAGATAGGCTATACATACCTCATCAGAATCAACGGAAAAACAAACTCAAAACAAGCAAAAGAAAAACTATCAAGAGAAATCAAAGAGAAAAAAATCGCCCTCTTAGAGAGAGATAAATTTGGTGATGTCTACGATTGTCAAAACGAAAAAAACTGTAATGAAGCAACACGAACACTCATTAAAAACGGAATCAAAAACATAGACCTTGGTGCATACCAAACAAACTATAGATACCACCCCTCCAAAATAGAACACTACTTCAAGTTTGAAACATCATATATGCTCGCATGCAAATACCAACACGAACTTGTAAACCAATACGGATGGTCATGGCAAACAGTAGCGAAGTACCACTCCAAAACCAAAGAACACAACGAAAGATACCAAAAGCTTCTAATAGCAAATTACAAAAAAGTCATAGGATGGAATAAAAAATAATGATGGCAAAAACCCATATGGCATTTGCTAACGCATTGGCACTTGCCCCACTTGCTTTAATGCACCAAACAAATATCTACTCTCTCCAAAACCATTACGAACTTCCTATCATAATCGCAGGAGTAACACTCGGTTCACTCCTGCCCGATATAGACGAAAAAGGTTCAACCGTATCAAGACTCTCAATAGTCACATGGCTCTTTTCATGGTACTTAAAATATATGCAAGTGCAACATAGAGGAGTAACGCACCAAATCATCTTCTTTCTTTTATTTGTCGCAATTGCAACAACCGCTTTTTTCACAACATCCAAAGAAATTTTCATTTTCTTAACTGCACTCTCATATGGAATACTAGGACACCACTTAGGAGATATGATGTCGGGAGCCGGAATACACAAAGGCGGAATCTATAATTACTTCTGGCCTTTTTACACAAATAACAAAACCACAAAGTTCCTCCCAAAATTTATGCGATGCACCATCAATGGACTAAAAGAAAAACTTTATTTTGTTTTCTTTATGGCACTCAACACATATCTGCTTATTGAACTATCGCCACTCAATGAATACAAATTTAAAATCATAGAAATCATAGGAAACCAATTTGTCTAACTTTTTTAAAAACAGATTTAAAAGCAAACTAGAACGTAAAGAGAAGTTTAAAGAAAAATTCAAACCTCTCGATGATGAGGTTAAAAAAAAGAGAACCTTCCAAAGAAAAAAACTTTCAATGGATGAGGTGAATGAACTCTTTGACGAAGAGCAAAGCGAAAAACTGATCGCAAGCCTAAATGAAGAACAAAAAGAAGCTGCTCTCTCACCAAACACTCACAATCTTGTAATCGCTTCGGCAGGAACTGGCAAAACCTCAACAATAGTTGCACGGGTTGTCAACCTCCTTAAAAATAATACACATCCTAATGAGATCATGCTCATTACCTTCACCTCAAAAGCCGCCGAAGAGATGAAAGAGAGAATTCAAAAATATATCCCTGCAACAATTGCCAAAGAGATACTCATCGGAACATTTCACGCAACTGCAATCATATTGCTTAAACAAAACAATATAGAGTTTAACCTCCAAACCGAAAAAACCCTCATTGCAATTTTTGCATCGATCTATCATAAAACAATAGAGCACGGGTTGGATACGCCCTATAAAGAAAAAACATTGTTCGAGCTCTATTCCGTATTCCAAGCAAAAAGAAAAGGGAAAGATTTTAGAACATGGTTTATGGAGACGTACCCAAAAAGAGAAAATCAATTTCAAAACCTAGAAGCCTACCAAAAAGTCTTTGACGCATATGCCCAAGCAATAGCTGATCAGAAAATAGTTGGCTTTAATGAGTTGCTTGAATATGCAAGCATTCATGCCAATAAATTCAAAGAGAAGTTTAAAGAGATCATCATCGATGAATACCAAGACACATCCTATCTGCAAACACACTACATACAATCTCTTGATTTTAAGCAGCTCTTTTGCGTAGGGGATTATGATCAGAGTATCTACGCATTTAACGGAGCGGATATAGAGATCATCGGGAGTTTTAAAGATGTCTATCCCGATGCATCCGTTATCAACCTAGCAAAAAATTATAGAAGCGCAAAACCGATCCTCGACCTTGCTCAAAAATCTATAGAGATCAATCCGCGGCTCTACCCAAAGAAATTGGAGATTACAAAAACAACGGAAGATCTGCCTGTAGAATTTCTCTCATTCGAATCTAGCCCCGACCAATATCTTGAAGTAGCCAAAATGATATCGGAATCAAAAACACACTTTGACGAGATAGCGGTACTCTATCGCAACAACGCATCGGCAAACGGGATAGAGATGGCACTTAGAACATTCAACATTGATGTGGTACGCGACGATAAGGGATCATTTTTAGAGATTGATGAGATGCGATACATGGTGAACCTGTTAAAGCTCACCAACACAAAAGATAAACTGCCTCTCATAGAGATACTCAACTCGTTTTCTCTAAATAAGTTCTCAAGCATGATCGTGAACGAACTCACTTCACTCTCCAGAGACTCCATTAAAGATGCTCTTTTATATCCAAAGGGAAATTACAAATTCTCTGCCGTAAGTGCCGCGGATTTTAATCTCAAACACCCTCTTTGTAAAAAATTGCAAAATCCAAAAATCGGCAACCTCTTTTACCATATCTACAGAATGCTTGCTTCACATAAGAGACTCAACCTTGATACTTTTCTTGAAGATTTTTTTTCATCGGAACTTCTTGAAATTTCAATGAAGAAATTTGCCGAAGATAAGAGCTCAAAAAAAGGCGAATTCGATAGAGAGATATATGAGAAGCTTATGGAGAGATATCGCAAATGGAAAACAAGCCTGCTCAAAACGATAACCGCCTTTGATAATTTAGAAGTATTCTTAAAAGCGATGGGGCAAAACAAATCCAAAGATGAAGAGGAATCTGGAGTGAGGCTTTTGTCGGTTCATGCCTCTAAAGGTCTTGAGTTTGAAGAGGTGTATCTTATTGATATGACGGATAAAAAATTTCCGAATAGAAAACTTATGGATAACGGCGGCGGGGGTATTGAAGAGGAGAGAAGATTGTTTTATGTTGCCGTAACGCGCGCAAAAGAGAAACTAATCATAACTTGGTCCCGACTTGACGGCAAAGGAAATCCCGTATCCCCGTCACAATTCATTGAAGAAATATCCCAAAAAGAAGAAATTTTTTCAAACGAGGAAACAAAACCAAAAAAAGGAGCAAAAGGTGATAAGAAAAAGAAAAAATAAGTCCTACTACCAAATAATCGGAACATATGTTTGTGGCGACTTTGATGTTATAGTCGAATTTTTGCCGCAAGAAGACAACGGACGCAGCATTGCATCGGTAGAACTATTCCAAAAGCTTCATTTATCAATCAACAAGGAGGAAAACCTTTACTTTATCAATAATAAAATCCCTATGCGCTTGGTTCCCCATAAAATACATTACAGAAGCCATGAGCATAAAAAAGAGTTCTCTTATGGTGAGTTTTCAAAATCGATTAGAGAATTTTTTGGAAAAAACAGAGAGTTCACTACCCTCTTCATGACAAAATTTAATATCAAGGAGATTTAAAATTGACCGTAAACGACTTTATGGGTGCTGTTGAAATAAATAGCTTGTATATCTTTATGGTCGGATTTCCGTTTTTGGTTTATTCGATCATAAAGCGAAACAAAGAGATGGCGATTGTTACACTCGCTCTTAATCTTTGTTTATATGTCGGGATAACTCTTGGCAAAAACATGACCTAGCGAGGAGGAAAAATGATTGATTTGCAAATAGTAGACAAAGAAAGCGGTCATTCCGTATTGTTTAAGAACATTCAGGATGAGACGGATATCGCAAAATGCATACATAATGTAGAAATTTTCATATCGGGTCTCTTGGTTAAAAAAAGGGCCGCTAAAGCAGCATCTTTGTCTCTTGTGGATTCAAATGAGAATGTGCCGCTTGCATGCTTAGTATATATCAAAGAAGAGGATGAGGTTCCGTGGATAGAAACGAAAAACAAAAACAACTCCTAGATGCATCTGCTCAGGCATTTAATAGTGTTGTAGTGATTGAAAAGTTACGCAATCGCATTCTTGCTACAAGAGATATGACTGGAGTTTCCAAAAAACCGCGGCATATCTTTAACGATGAGGTGATACAAAAAATCTACGATGCACTTTATGATCATCTAACGTCTGGATATTTTTGGGAAGCATTTATCTTTATGCTTTGTGATGATATGGATCGGTTCAGCTTTGCAACAACCTCATCGGTTGGCTATGTATCTGAGATCGATCGCTCAAACGTGCTCAAAAGACTAAAGCCAATCAAAAGCACATGCTATGAAGCGATATCTCTTAGGGATCATACATTGCATATGGTAGAGACCTTTTTAACATCTTCAAGCGCTATAGCCACCTCAGCGCAATTTACGACCTTATGCGCCTCGATACTGCACGATTTTGGAAAGTCGCGGGATCTAGTGTTTGATATAGACCCATCCCTGGTAGAAGAGAAATACGATCACGCAGAGTTTGGGTATCAGTACGTAATCTACCTTAAGCGCAAAATAGCAAAACAGTTTGAAGAGAAAATCAAAAACGATCAGTATTTTGAATACCAACTCTCTTTAATAGACATAATAGCAGATGGGGTTAAATACCACCACCATAACACAAGACAATTCGGAGACACGCCATACCGCGTCGGATTTATAGACCAAAAAACACGAGAAAGCGAATGGTACGCTTATCTCGATTCAAAATCATAACAAAAGGACTTACTATGCAAACACAAAGAGAAAAAGAGATCGAGCTGCTTGTAGATTATTTTATATCATTCTGCCCGGGTAACAGCGATGTGATGGATAAATACATCAATGAAGACCATGACATCAATGAAAAAATTGATCGTCTTATGCAGGATAAGATCCTCGTCGGCGAAGCGGAAAAAATATTCGCAAAAACCCCGCAAAGAAAAGCGATCGAAGAGAGATTTAAAAAGATGCTTAAAAGAGAAGGCGGCGCAGATAGAGGCATAGAGGTAAAAATTCTAGCCGAACACAAAGAAAAAGCCTGCACTCTTGAGCATGATGAAGAGATTCAAAAACATATTGAGACTATCAGTTGTTTTTTTGGTTTCACCATTAAAGCAGAAGAGATTAAAGACATACATGCTTTAACGAACATGGTAAGGGAAAACTCCCATGTGATCCGAGCCGTAGAAGAGATCAGCAGGGATAAAGAAAAATTCCGCACGTCTCTTGAAGAGTATTGCAAAACTCCGCAGTTTCAAGAGTTTGTTACAAAATTTGAGGCTTTATATCCTGAACACAAAAAATTGTAATTTACCAAAAGAAATTTTTGTTTTATGTGCTAAAATGAACCTAAATTAACTTATAGGAGAAAAAATGGGTGCTTTTGAGTTAATCAATGCAAGTTTTACTAAAAAACCGGATTACGGACATATTCAAAAAAATATTAAAAACATTGCCTCTTTGCAAGCTGCTAAAAAAGAGATTGAAAAAGAGATTGAAAAAGAGATCAAAAAAGCAGAAAAAACCAAAAATGCCTAGCAAAAAAGCGATGACTCACGGCGAGGTTTATGTTGCGAGGAAGACCAATATAAACTTTAAACAAAATTTGGGGTCTATTACTAGAAGCCTTGAAAAACTTCCAAAGAAAATGAGCAAAGAGGAGGCTTCGCGCTATTACTCAATAAAGTTCACTACTTATTGGTTGAAGCAATACAGGTTAAAGGAAAAAACCTCTTGAGTGTTTTTAAACAAATGTCGAAAGAAAAAAGATTTGCCCTTGTAGAGACAATGATGGATAAAGTAGAGAGCGGACAAATTCCCCTGGAGGTGTTTAGCGCCTACCAAGATCATATAGACAGGATGTCTCTTGTCTGCAATATGTCACCGGACGAGATAGTTGCCTCTGAAACATCAAAACAAGAATTTAAGTTGCTTTTCCCGGATGGTTGCGAAGAGGACCGTTTGGGGATTATAGCATGCGTATCATATGCACAAATGCATTAAAGGAGAAAAATATATGGCAGAGTTGCTTTTTGACGCGAATAAGCAAATAGTGTCCAAAACAGACTTGCAGGGGAATATCACTTATTGCAATAAACTTTTTATTGAACTAAGCGGTTACAGCGAAAGAGAACTGATAGGCAAACCACATAGTATCGTTCGGCATCACGATATGCCAAAGATTGTCTTCTCCCTTATGTGGGAAACACTTAAAAACGGGAATGAGATAAACGCCTATGTAAAAAACCGCACAAAGAATGGTGATCACTACTGGGTTTTTGCCAATGTCACCCCATCTTTTGATGCGCGTGGGAACATCGTCGGATACCACTCGGTACGCAGAGTTCCCAATAAAGAGAAAAAAGAAAAAATCGAAGCAATCTATAAAAAGCTTCTCTCCGCGGAACGCTTTGGGGGAGTAGAAAGATCCGGCAATGAACTAAGAGAGATGATGGGAGGGATGAGTTATGAAAAATTTATTCAACTCTTCTAATATGCTTAAAAGCATAAGCGTATTCGCTTACATGGCTTTGTTTTTCATTACCGCGGGAGCTATCTATTTTTTTATCTCTAAGGGGTTTGATGCTGTTGCTTTGGTTTTTGCGGTTTGTGGTATATTAAGTGTTCTTTTTCTGCGCCTATCGGTTACTAGAATGACAAACCACCTAAAGCGCTACGATGAGGTTTTAGGGCTCTTTGCAAAAGGGAATCTTGAGGAGCGGGTGCTTTTTAACCAAGACGAAGGAGTGGTGGGTAATATAGGCAACTCTATCAACTTGCTGTTTGATCAAGTTGAAGCTTTTTTACGAGAAACAAAAACGGTAATCCAAAAAGCTTCGGAAGACAACTATGATAGAGAATTTTTTACTCTTGGGTTTAATGAGTATTTTGTCGCAATTGGAAACCAGATCAATGCTTCTATCCGTACTATGCAAAATGGGTACAAGATGGGGCTCCGCAATCAGTTGAACTCCAGGATTGCGGAAGTCAACGGAAACAATGCTCAGTTGCTCGATATGCAAAAAAGTTCCAATGCCAATAGCGAGATACTAAAAGAAGCGATCGATGAGGTTATAGAGGTTTCTATGATGAGCCAAGAGAGAGCGACGGAAGCAAAAAATCTCAAAACGAATAAAATACCTCAGCTTATCGAAAAAATCGATCACAGTGTTGAAACTTCAAAGCAGTTAAAAGATCAGCTTTCCGATATCAGACACGTTGTTGACCTCATCACGGATATCGCTGACCAAACCAATCTGCTTGCTCTAAATGCGGCAATAGAAGCGGCGCGTGCCGGTCTTCACGGAAGAGGTTTTGCCGTAGTAGCGGATGAAGTAAGAAAACTTGCCGAAAAGACGCAAAAGGCTACCGGTGAAATATCTATGGTTGTGCAGACCCTACAGCAAAACGGCGACGACATGGGGGAATCTATGCATAGGATCAAAGAGGAGATGTCAGTAGTAGATCAATTTTTAGGAGACTTTGATGCATCTATGCAGCAGTTAAGTAAAAATACATTAACGATCAAGCAAGAGCTGCTTCAGATTCAAAATAGGATTTTTATGGATCTCGTTAAAATCGATCATATTGCATTTAAAGCAAATGCATACGAATCGATCCTTTCTGGCAAACGACTTGCACATTTTGGGACACACAAAGAGTGTCGATTGGGCAAATGGTACCAAGATGAAGGAAAAAAACTTTTTGGCGACACCTTGAGTTTTAAAAAAATCGATCATCCCCATTCAATAGTGCATGACAAAGTTATATCTTCCGTTCGCTGCCTTGATGGTGATGAGATGTGTATTGTAAATATGGAAAATATTGTTCAAGACTTTAAAGATATGGAAAAAGCGAGCACGGAGTTGTTCGCAATTATCGATGAAGTAATTGAAGAAAAAGAACGATTGGTTAAAAAGGGGAAATAAATGCAAAAAATAGCGATTATGACAATGGCACTATTAGTAGTGCTGGCCGGCAGTACAGTATATTTTACTGGTGCCGAGGGGATCCAAGAAATTGGCAGAAAAATTGTAGTGTTCTCTGCAAAAATCATCTAAAGAGACTAAAATGAAAGCATTATCCATAAAACAACCTTGGGCTTGGGCGGTCATGAACCTTCCCAAAGAATACCGTAAAGATATTGAGAATCGCACATGGAATACAAAACACAGAGGGGAGTTTCTCGTCCATGCGTCCAAAGGGTTCGACGATACAGGATATGAACGTATGCGATGGTACCTAAAAGAACTAGGCTATAAAGGCCACATTCCCACAAAAAAAGAGTTTGTGTTCGGTGCACTGCTTGGAACGGTCGAACTCTCAGATGTTACTCAAAAAGCAACTAGCAGATGGTGGGAAGGGATCTATGGGTTTAAACTGAAAAACGCAAAGCCTTTTTTATATCCTATTACATACAAGGGAGCATTGAATTTTTTTAATGTTGATGATGCGATTATTAAAGAGCAGATGGATCTTGTAAATTCTATTGCGTTTGAATACACCCCAAAGGGTCACAAATACATAAAGGTAACACGAACGCA
>Ga0265295_1001108_pt1 | contig 49292 bp, 27 predicted proteins | sample Munlansysbiofilm_FD_192503 | JGI IMG/M metagenome (GOLD analysis project Ga0265295, IMG submission 192503) | Leachate microbial communities from a municipal landfill in Southern Ontario, Canada - Methane capture system biofilm | ecosystem: Engineered > Solid waste > Landfill > Unclassified ...
AGGTTTCTCCAAATGGTAAGCCGTTACCATCAACGTAACTGACCGTGTAATAGCGGTCAATCTCTTCAAAGAGGGCTTGAACAACAAGGTCACCCTCAATTCGGTCAAACGTCTTGTCCCAGCCAATGAACTTATAGGCATATGGACCAAATGGGTCTTTTCGAGGTAGCCCGCTCGGTTCTACGGCTTGTTCAAAGTATTTGACTTGTTGGGTTTCAAATCGTTTGAAATTCCCATCTAAGAACGTCACTTCATAATAACGGTCTTCTTCGAGGTAAGTTGCGTATACCTCTAAGTTTTCCTTAATGCTTGTAACGTCTTTATCGTACCCATTAAATGTATAGTGCTTATCAACACTTGATGCTTTGGTTGGGTCTATTTCTGGTTTGATGGCGTCTTTTAAATACTCAACTTGACTACTTTGAATTAGGCTGCCATCGTCGTTTCTAAAGTTGATGGTGTAATACCTTGGCACCTCTTTGAATATTGGCATAATCGTATAGGCTTGTTTAATGGATTCATTAAAATTGAAATCCCAACCCATAAATTCGTAAGCGAAACTATCAAAGCGCTTCGAAGGTATTTGTAAAGGTACTTCTGCTTTTGTGTCGTATTCTACTTTTTGAGTCGTAAAGAAGTTGCCATCACCATCTAAGAATATTAGTTGATAATAGCGATCAATTTCGGTGAAGTTGGCTTTAATGTCCACTGGTTTTGTGATCATCTGATCAAAATCAAACAACCAAGACTCAAATTCGTATATCTTTGTAAGACTCTTATTTTTTAATGGGATTAAATCCGTTTGACTGATGTAATCGCCATGTGCAATCGTTTCTTCGTGAATCACTTGGTTATTGCCATCGATAAAACGCACCAAATGCATGGCAATTTGATAATTCGCACTGACGTAAATGTCTTTGTTATGATCAAAAGGCTCAATACTTTTTGCGTCTCTCACCGTTATTTTCGTTGGTTCACTGTTTTCTTCTAATACATACCAACCTTCTAACTCAAACCCAAACTTAAATGGGATTTGAAGTTGGTAGTGTTCATTTTCTAAGACGTAACTGAATAACACATCATTATTGTCATCGGCGTCTTGATAGTCATAATGAACTTTATATAGTGTCGTTGATGTCGACTCAAACGATAACGCTCTAACGGTTTCACTTTGGTGTTTAGAGAACACGATCAATTGTGGGTAGTTTTCACCTGAGGTGTTAAAGTTCGTTTGAAACACCGTTTGATTGAGGTTCATTTTTAAGTTACCAGTACCGATTGATGATAAGCCCGTCATGTAGGCTTTATCTAGCCCATAAACACTATTTGAGTTACTCGAATTCGAGACCGCTCTTGTTGGTTTGATTAGACCATCAAAATCACGATACGCCCCAAGAATTCTTGTGTCATAATAACTATTATAAGCGTGCATTTCATCTAAATAACCCGCGATTGCCCCAACGGCACTTGTCCCATAAACCACACCTATGTTATAGGAATCACTTAAGGTGTTTGCTAAAAATCCAACCACACCACCGGTGTTGTTTTTACCAACGATGCGGCCTTTATTGTAAGTGTATAGAATACTACCGGCATTATATCCAGCAATCCCTCCGGTGTTGTTTGACCCGGTGACTTCTGCTTGGTTATAAACCTGTTCAATAGCACCCTCGTTATAACCAACAATACCGCCAGTATAGTCTTTGCCTATAATTTTGCCAGAAACACTCAGTGATGTGACAAAACCGTATGCACCTAAGTATCCAAATAGCCCTTGGTAATCGTCTGTTTTAACCAAGTTTAAATGGAAGTTTGATCCATTACCATCAAAATGACCATTAAACGGATTGGTTTTAGTACCGATCGCGTTAAAGTAATAACCCAGGTCACTTCTTGTGAAATCAAAACCATCGGTATCTTGACTGACTTTAAAATAGATGCCCTGGTAATCATTACCACTATTGGTTGTTTCAAAAAGTAAGATAACGTCACTTTCATCTTTGATGATGAATGGGTCATCTTTTGTGCCTTGTCCAACAACAAAGGTCGTTGTGGTTACTGATTGATGTGAATCGGCTTTGACAAATTCTAACTGACTATTCTTAAAATAAGTCAACTCAGGGTAATACGCTTCTTTTTGGACACTCGGTTTTGTACTAAAAAGTGAACCGTTACTAAAGTTCAGTTGATGCGGATGCGTACCGATTGAACTTTGACTCACCATTTGACCATGAAATAACCCGCGTAGGTTATTACTGTCTGCCAGCTCATAATTACCGATTGCTTTTGTTGGTGTGCTTAAAGTGTCATCGGTTGATGCTAATAATAATTGATCGTAATACGCATGCTTAATTTCCCCACCCAAGGTTTGTCCAACAACAAAACCAAGCTCTGTTTTTGAGAAAACAAGCCCTGAGACGTAAGCATCCGTTAAGTAACCAGCGTCTAGTTTACCAACAATACCACCAGATATGGTTTCTTTTGACGATACTTTTCCACTATGATACACACTCGTGATTCTGCCACTTGAATCGTTTTGAAGCCCTGCGATGCCACCTGAAATATCACCAGAGGCGCTAATGATCCCATCGTTATAGGATTCGCTTATACTACCTCTATTCTCACCAGCAATCCCGCCAGTGACGGTAACACCTGTAACAAGTGCCTTATTGTATGATTTAGATACTTCAAATCGGTTTAACCCTGTGATTCCACCCACTTGAGCATCACCTTTAATGTCTTTATGATTACTTGAATTTGTAATCACACCTTCATTTTCACCAACGATCCCACCAATGTAGGAACCTTGTGCGCTAATGCTTCCGAAGTTTCTTGCATTTGTAATCGTCCCGTAGTTTACGCCAACAACCCCACCAATCGCGTTAGCCCCATCAGTAGTTGTCCCAAGACTATCAATCTTGACGTAGTTTGATACATTTTCAATTTTCCCGAAATTTCTTCCAGCGATGCCGCCTAAGTAACTTCGACCAAGGATTTCCCCTGAAGTATTTAAGTTTTTAACCAAACCATCCTTACCAATCGTATGAAATAAACCAAGGTAATCGTCATTGGATCTGCTTTGATTTAAAATGACATTAATGCCGTTAAAGTCAAACTGACCTCTAAAGGCATTCTCATCGTTACCAAGTGGTTGATAATAAACCCCTTCAACGGTGGTATCGATGACTGTGACCCCTGGTGCTACTGCAAAATATTTACCTAAGAAGTGGTTTCCATTTTCTAAGAACGTATGAATAATCATTAAATCAAAGGCGTCATTAACTAGGTAAGGACTTAATTTTGTCCCATCTCCCTGTAACGTTTGATCCTTAACGGATTCAAGTGAATCTGCCTTCATCGTTGGATTTGAATGCTTGCTGAAATAAGAAAGCTGTGGGTAATAAGACGTGAAGTCATTTCCACTTAAGCGTTCGTACTCACTTAATGTTAAATTCATTTGTTCATCGTTTGTTCCTATGGCAGTAAGACCAGTCATTTGAGGCAGTTTTAGCCCCTTAACACTTTGTGTCTCTAGTTCATTACCAATAGCACTTGAAATCGTTAGGTAAGTGTTTGACCCTTTTTGACTGTTCACACGATCCAAATCATAATAACTGTTGTTTATGACGCCTAAGTTTTCTAAGACAAGACCAGCACCATTTGTCCTAGTTTCAATTAACCCAGAGACAAATGTTTCATCGATTGTCCCCTCATTGATGAGGACAAGACCTGCCGCATGACTATTTGTTGTGATATGCCCTGTGTGGTAACTTTGATAAATCTCACCAAAATTATGTAATACAAGACCAGCTGCATTTTTTGTTGAAGCCGTCACTAAACCGTAGTTGAAACTTTGAACTAAACTTGAATTTAATCCTAAATATGGTGTGATTCCGGCCGAATTAAGACTTGAGGAAACACTACCTTTATTATAAACGTGACTGATCGTGGTATTTGGTCCTTGATGCCCTGTAATGCCACCTGCATACGATTGACTTGCGTTAACATTCCCATGGTTATAAGATTCACTTAAATCACCCAAGTGATAGCCCACAAGACCACCCGCATAAGACTGTGCGTATATTTGTGCTTCATTACTCGTATTAAATAGGATGCCTTCGTTGTAACCGACCACACCACCAACGTAATTGAGACCTGAAACATAACCACTCGTCAAGACATTTGATACCTTAGCACTTTGGCTAATTGAACCAAAAAGCCCAACGTTGTCTTTTTCTTCTTCCAATCGAAGTGTGATGGTTGCACCAACAAAGTCGATATGCCCATCAAATGGGATTACCCCACCGATTGGTTTAAACCCGTTAGAAGTTAAATCAAATACTTGATTCTCTTCGTACACACTAAAATGCTTACTTAGTGTTTCATACCCCTCATTTACCAATAAAGAAAGACTCACTAAATCCTGATTACTCATAATTAAATAAGGCGATTCAATGGTGCCTTCACCTTGAAATAAACTTCGAGTAACTGAGCTTAACGAGGCTTCTTTAACGCCAACGTTGTTAATGTCACTAAAGACTCTAAGTTGTGGATGGTAAATTACATAGCCACTATTTATTGTTGTCTTAAACGAAGACCCAAGGGTTGCATGCTCTAAATACCCACCTGATAATTCACTACTTGATAAACCCTTAACTGATCCATTATCTTCTTTTGTTGATATTGCTCTTGATGGTTTTACCCCTGTTTGGGCATTTAACACGGATTGGTCATAATAAATGGCCTCAGTGATTGCATTTTGATCGACATTACCAATTAGTGCACCTAAATAAGATACCCCGGTCACTTCACCGATGTGATAGCCTCGTTTAACACTACCTGAGGCAAAGCCGACTAGGCCACCGATATAGGATCTACCTTTGATAAGACCGGTTTGATAGACGTCTTCAATCCTTGCATCTTTAGAAAGCGCACCGGTAATACCACCTGCGTAATCATAGCGTTCAACTTGTATGTTGCCCTCATTATAACTATTTAGGATCACCCCATCGTTATAACCGCTAATACCACCTGCATAATAATCATAGCTGATGACTTCTGCTTGGTTAAAGACGTTTTCAATTAAACCAGCGTTACGTCCTGCAATCCCCCCACTAAAACGTGAGCCACTTCTTACTAAGCCATCAACTGATAGATTTCTGACCACACCATTTCTACCGATATAGCCAAATAAACCCTGGTAGTAAGCACTACGGTTGATGTCAATCATGAATTTCGCAAAACTGCCATCAAATGACCCTTCAAATGGGTAGGTTTGATTACCAATCGGTACGTAGTTCGATCCAAACACTGATAAATCAATGAAATCGACACTAGGACTTACTTTAAAGAATAAGCCCTTCATTGTATTTCTTGAGACAATGAGTTCTGATAAAGCTTTCATATCATCTTCGTTATAAATGATGTATGGGTCTTCTTCTGTCCCAGTCCCTGTTTTAAATCTCATATGTTTAACCGAATCAATTGAAGCGTCTTTAATGACTTGGTTACTTGATTTTGCAAACACGTTTAATTGAGGATAGTAAATCTCAAACCCGTTTGGTGCTAATGCAACCCATTTGCTAGAATCACTAAATGAGAAGTTCACTAAAGTCCCTTCGTGCATTTGAGCACTTGTTAAACCTAAAACAGTCGACTGATTTTCTTCATTTGAAATCGCGCTTGTGGCGTTTATGTAACCCTCTTTTGATTTAAGTGTGGCAATTTCCTCATTATAGTACGAGCCAGAAACTAGTCCCGAATTATACCCAATGACACCACCGACCGCATCAATACCATAAATCTCAGAAACGGCGTATGTATCACTTAATTGTCCGAGTTGATAGCCCACTAGTCCACCAACAAATGAAACACCAACGGTTTGGTTGATGACATAAGCGTTTTTGATAATCCCTTCGTTAAATCCAACGAGTCCACCAACGGCCTCATTACCTCTAACGTCAGCGGTTGAATAGACGTTCGATAAAATACCTTCTAAATAACCCACAACAGCACCTGTGTTGTTATTACCAATCACTTTGCCTGTAACAGAGAAGTTTTCTAGGTTTGCATCAACACCCACATAACCAAATAACCCCGTATCATCGCCTTGTGATAAATCGAGCCTAAATTCGATGCCTCTACCATCAAAATAGCCATTAAACTTGTTTTGACTTGTCCCGATTGATTGATAGTCCAAGCCCGTTAGGGTAAGGTCAAATAAGGTTGCGTTATTTCGCACCTTAAAGTAAGTATCATTAAATGCTTCACCACCATTGACAAGATTTGATAATAATTTCATGTCATAGGCATTGACTAAAATATAGGGTGATTCGTTTGTCCCAAGTCCAGCAAACAAGTAAGATTCCACTGAAATCAGTGACTCTTCTTTAATCAAATCAGATGATTCAAACACTTGTAGTCTTGGGTAATACGCATGTATCCCATCATTTTCTTGTAATAGAAAAACTGTTTTATCTAACGTTAATTGATTGAGCCCTGTTAAATAAGACTTACCAACACCGACGACATTTTCTTGATCCAAGACGTTAGATATTGCACGTATTGGACTTGATAAAGTCGTTCTTCCGTCAGCCTCAATAATTGACGTATCATAATAAGAATCAAAGGTTGACGATGTCCCTGCTTGAAAACCAACCAATCCACCGGCGTTATTTAAGCCTCGAACAAGACCAGCACTGTAGGTTTGATTGATGTGACTTTGATTTAAATACCCTATTAGACCACCGATGTATGAGCTTGTTGAACTAATGTTTCCTCGGTTATAAGCATAGGATAATTTTGAGTTAAGCTCCAAACTACCAAATAAACCACCAACGTAGGAAACCCCATGAACATTACCGTAATTATAAACATCGTCAATGGTTGACTTATCGGCATGTCCGACTAGGCCACCAACACGAGAACCTGATGAAAGGACATTAGAAAATTGATAACTCTCGTTTAAGCTTGAGTTACTTAACTGTCCAACCAAACCACCCACGTAGTTTCTACCTGTTACCATCACGTGACTTGAAACCTGAGTTAGGTTTGAATTAAGTGAGTAACCAACCACACCACCTAAGTAGTCTCTACCGCTCAGGTTTCCCTCAACTCTTAAGTTCTTAATGCTGCCTGATTCAACAAAACCAAACAGCCCTTGATAATCACTCGTTGTATAAGTAAGACTTAGGATAAATGTGGCGTGATTACCATCAAAATGTCCTTTGAATCGTCTTGTATTTGAACCTATTGCAAAAAAGTTAATCCCTTCTTTGGTTAAATCAAGTGTCTCTACCCCATCCATGACCTTAAAGTAAAGCCCTGTTAAGGAATCTTCTTTTGACACCTCAGATAAGACCATCATGTCTTCTTCATGTCTAATCAAATATGGATTAGCTGCATCACCAGAGCCGCTCGCAAATCGAATCAACCTGACAGACACGGCTGAATTATTACGGATCGTCGCATTCACGTTTGATTTAAATGTCGTTAATTGGAGTGTGTAGTCATACATCCCTGAAGACGCTTGGGTCGAAAAGTGATCTGCTTCTAAATCAAGCCCGTCAAACCCAAATAAAATTTCACGTTCGACCCCAGTCACGTCACCACTGTTTTGTTCGTTACCCACAGAAAAACTCGGTTTGATGCCCACACTTGGTGTGTAGAATTCAATTAGCGTACGGTTATAATATGAAGCACTAATTGTGCCGGCATTAAAGCCTAAAACACCGCCGACATAATTAGCCCCTGAGGTTTTACTTGAGGCATAGGTTTGACTAATTACACCATTGTTGTAACCGACTAACCCACCGACATAAGCGCCTGTTGAGTTAACCTCACCCGTGTGATAAGCGTATTCTAAACTACCTAAAAGATGGCCAACCAACCCACCCGTGTGATTAATCCCAGACACAGTGACGGTTGAATAAACCTCAGATAGCGCACCTGCCATATAACCGGCAAGACCACCAGTAGCATTACGCCCCTTAACAACACCTGAAACAGACACATTTCTGATGGTTGATTCACTTGAGGCATACCCAAACAAACCGACGTAATTGTCTGTTTGATTCATATTTAAATTAATATTGGCAAACGCCCCATCAAAATGCCCTCTAAATGGTCGATCAAGCGCACCGATTGGTTTAAATCCTGTGTTTGCTAAGTCGAAAGATGAGATATTTGAACCAACCAAATAGTACGTGTCAAGCGCACTAAAATCAGCCGTTATCGAATTAGATAGGTTGATTAAATCCCCTTCATTATTGATTAAATATGGACTTTCTTTTGTCCCATCACCTAAAAATGGATTTGTTCGAACTGATAACATCGATGCTTCTTTTACAGAGGTAATGGCACTACTTTCAAACGTTTTTAACTGAGGATAGTACGCGTAATTACCTTCGATTGGATAGTACGTAAAATAGGCTTGACCTAACTTGTCAATTAACCCTTCGGCAATCATTTGCGTTTTTAAAAGCGCACTTGCAGATGGTGTTAGTGATGGGATATTGTTTTTCGGCTTTTGATACCCTTGGTAGAGTGATGTATCATAATAAAGATTACTTCTAACGTTACCTGAGGCACTGTAGTTTTGAAGGCTGTCTTGTCCAATGACCCCACCAACGTTGGTGTTTGATGAGACTAAACCTGCGTTATATAGGTTACTCACGTTATTATAAACGTAAGTCGAATACGCAATTCGAATGTAGCGGTAAGTGAATCCTAAGATACCACCAACCGAATCATTACCAACAATCTCTGCTCGGTTATAGCCATTTGATAAGGTGCCTTGGTATAAGAAACCAACAAGCCCACCAACATATGAACCAGTCGAGGTGATATCACCGTTATTATAGGTTTGATCAACCACCCCAGCCTCATGACGACCAACAATACCACCAACAAAATTACGTCCTGTTAGTATCGCTTCATTATATACATTTGAAATCGTCCCTGAAAGTTTATAACCCACAACACCAGAGACATAATCTAGTCCCGTAACTGAACCAGATACGGATAAGTTTTTGATTGTCCCATGACCAAAATAACCAAAGAGCCCTTGGTAACTTAAACTGCTATTAATATCTAAAATGAACTCCGCATGGTTTCCATCAAATGATCCAAAGAATGGTTTCGTACTTGAACCAATCGGAACGAAATTACCTAAATCAAATTGGCTGATGCCATCATCAACTTTAAAGAAAAAGCCTTTAAATGTGTTGCCTTTGTCAACCATTCGTTTTAATTCATCGATGTCTAGCTTGTCTTTGATTAGAAATGGTATATCCTCTGTCCCTAAACCTAAACTCACATCGACTCTCACCGATTCAATCGAGTTGGTGATAATTTCATCCGTTTCATGATTTCTAAACACCTTTAATTGAGGGTAATAAGCCTCATTATCGGTCATCGCCTCAAAATAGAATACATCACTCAATTTGGTGCTCATCTCTTTAAAGAATACACCACTATTGATGCCTTGTGTTGAAGGATCGGTTGATGGTTTTGTGGTCTTCTTTTGATCGTAGTTCGCGATCACCGTAATGTCATAATAAAGGTTGGTTCTTGGGTTATAACCCCCACTGTAAACGGTTGGGTTATCATAACCAATAACCCCACCAGCATAACTGTTAGCTGATACAGTACCAGAACTATAAACGTTATTGATGTTATTGTTTCGATACGTTGAGTAGTCGGTTCTTATCCCTAAATACGAATACCCTACCACCCCACCCGCATAAGAGGTTGCGATGACCTCACCACGGTTATATGCCCCACTTAAAGTGGCTCGTTCTAGTAAACCTGTAATCCCACCGGCATATGAACCTGCCGCCTCAATGGTTGCGGTGTTATAAACATTTCTTAGAGTTCCACTGTTTTGTTCACCAACAATACCACCCACTCGGTTTAAGCCTTTAACCGATCCTGAAACCGAAAGGTTTTCTATAATACCTGTACGCGTATAGCCGAAAAGACCTTGATAATTCAGGCCTGGGTTATCGATTGCTAAAATGAAGTTTACGCCATTACCATCAAAGTTCCCATCAAATGGTTTTGTATTTGAACCGATTGGACTAAAATTACCCAGATCGATTTCACTGATGCCATCATCAACCTTAAAGTGAAAACTGAAGTATGTATTTCCTAAGGCAACTTTTCTTGAGAGTTCTTCCATGTCAAAGGCATCACGAATGAGGAATGGAAACTCTTTAGTTCCTAGACCATCACCCACATCATAAGCGGTTGATTGGTATGAATCATTTGAGATTCTCGTCTCATTATGATTTGAGAACGTGATCAACTGCGGGTAATATCCGGTTGTGCCATCTTTGGGTTCAAAGTGCCAAAGATTGGCGTTAAACCCTAAGGTGTCACTACTTGCGTAAACCAGATCGCTTGTGGTTTTCCCATAAGCGTGTCCAGTTACCGGGGGTTTTGTAGTCTTTGGTTGATCGTAGGTCACTAAGACCGACGTATCATAATATAAGTTACTTCTAACGTTACCGGATGCCGTATAGTTTTGAAGGCTGTCTTGTCCAATGACCCCACCAACGTTGGTGTTTGATGAAACAAGACCACTACTATATAAGTTACTCACATTATTATAAACATAAGTAGAATATGCAATTCGGATATAGCGGTAAGTGAATCCTAAGACACCCCCAACCGAATCGTTACCAACAATCTCTGCACGGTTATAGCCATTCGATAAGGTGCCTTGGTATAAGAAACCAACGAGCCCACCAACGTAAGAACCAGTCGAGGTGATATCACCGTTATTATAGGTTTGATCAACCACCCCAGCCTCATGACGACCAACAATACCACCAACGTAGTTTCTGCCGTTAATCACGGCCTCATTATATACATTTGAAATCGTCCCTGAAAGCTTATAGCCTACGACACCTGAGACATAATCAAGTCCCATAACTGAACCAGAGACAGATAAATTCTTAATCTCTCCATGACCAAAATAACCAAATAGTCCTTGGTAACTAGTTGTACTATTAATATTTAAAATGAACTCCGCATGGTTTCCATCAAACGACCCATAAAATGGTTTCGTACTTGAACCAATCGGAACGAAATTACCTAAATCAAACTGGCTGATACCTTCATCAACCTTGAAGAAAAAGCCTTTAAATGTGTTGCCTTTGTCAATCATCGATTTTAAGTCTTCTATATCTTCATTCGTACGAATCAAAAATGGAAAACTTTCAGTCCCAAGCCCATCGCCCACGTCTACTTGTGCATTTAACTTGGAACGATTGACAATGGAAGCCTCTTTATTGTCACTAAACACTTGTAATTCTGGATAATAGGCAAACCCACTTGATCCAGTTCTAAATGTAAATGCGCTACTCAGTTTTTCACTCATCTCTTTAAAGAACACACCACTGTTGATGCCTTGTGTTGAAGGATCAGTTGATGGTTTTGTTGTCTTCTTTTGATCGTAGTTCGCGATCACCGTAATGTCATAGTAAAGATTGGTTCTTGGGTTATACCCACCACTATATACGGTTGGGTTATCATAACCAATCACCCCACCAGCGTAACTGTTTGCTGATACAGTACCAGAACTATAAACGTTATTGATGTTATTGTTTCGATACGTTGAGTAGTCGGTTCTTATCCCTAAATACGAATACCCTACCACCCCACCCGCATAAGAGGTTGCGATGACCTCGCCACGGTTGTATGCCCCACTTAAAGTGGCACGTTCTAATAAACCGGTGATACCACCGGCATAAGAACCTGCCGCCTCAATGGTTGCGGTGTTATAAACATTTCTTAAAGTACCACTGTTTTGTTCACCAACGATGCCACCGACTCGGTTCAAGCCTTTAACCGATCCTGATACCGAAAGATTTTCTATAATACCTGTACGCGTATAGCCGAAAAGACCTTGATAATTCAGGCCTGGGTTATCGATTGCTAAAATAAAGTTTACGCCATTACCATCAAAGTTTCCATCAAATGGTTTGGTGTTTGAACCAATTGGGCTAAAATTACCCAGATCGATTTCACTGATGCCATCATCAACCTTAAAGTGAAAACTGAAGTAGGTATTTCCTAAGGCAACTTTTCTTGAGAGTTCTTCCATGTCAAAGGCATCACGAATGAGGAATGGAAACTCTTTTGTCCCTAGTCCATCACCCACATTATAAGCAGTTGATTGGTACGAATCATTTGAGATTCTTGTCACACTGTGTGCCTCAAATGACTTTAATTGAGGGTAGTATGCCACATCTTCTACTTTCTCAATGTATGACCAAATAGAGGAAGATAGACCAAGTGTATCAGGTGTTCCATAAAGTAATTCACTCGAGGTTTTCCCATAAGCGTGTCCAGTCACTTCTGGTTTAAGATTTTTTGGTTGATCGTAGGTTACTAAGACCGACGTATCATAATATAAGTTACTTCTGACGTTACCGGATGCCGTATAGTTTTGAAGGCTATCTTGTCCAATGACCCCACCAACGTTGGTGTTTGACGAGACTAAACCTGCGTTATATAGGTTACTAATGTTATTATAAACGTAAGTCGAATACGCAATTCGAATGTAGCGGTAAGTAAAACCTAAGACGCCACCAACCGAATCAATCCCAATAATCTCTGCACGGTTATAGCCATTTGATAAGGTGCCTTGGTATAAGAAACCAACAAGCCCACCAACATATGAACCAGTCGAGGTGATATCACCGTTATTATAGGTTTGATCAACCACACCAGCCTCATGACGACCAACGATGCCACCAACGTAGTTTCTACCGTTAATCACGGCCTCATTATATACATTTGAAATCGTCCCTGAAAGTTTATAACCTACGACACCTGAGACATAATCAAGTCCCGTAACTGAACCAGAGACCGATAAGTTCTTAATCTCACCATGACCAAAATAACCAAAGAGCCCTTGGTAACTAGTTGTACTATTAATATTTAAAATGAACTCCGCATGGTTTCCATCAAACGACCCAAAGAATGGTTTCGTACTTGAACCAATAGGAACAAAGTTTCCAAGACTAAAACTACTTCTGCCATCGGCGACTTTAAAGAAAAAGCCAAGGTAGGTTTCCCCCGTATTAATTTGATTTTTTAAGTTTTCAATGTCTGTCACTGTTTTGATTAAAAACGGTTTGTCTATCGTACCTATTCCATTAGTTGTATCAACAGTAACAAACTCATTCGAGTTGGCTTTAATATTAGAGTTTGGACTTTCATTAAAATATTTTAACTCAGGATAAAAACTAAAATTACTCGTTGAATCTCTAAAAGTAAAGGTTTGATTTAATCTTGTAGACATACCCGTAAACATAACGCCACTATTAACACCTTGCCCACTTTGTACGGTTGAAGGTTTAAGTGTTTTTGGTTGTTTATAGTTTGCTATGACAGTCACGTCATAGTAAATGTTATTTCTAGGGTTATTGCCACCACTGTAGACCGTTGGGTTATCATAACCAATGACCCCACCGGCATTAGAGTTTGCCGAGACAAGCCCACTAGAGTAAACGTGTGTGATTGAATTGTTTCTGTAAGTTGAATAGTCCGTTCTTATCCCTAAATAAGAATACCCAACGACCCCACCAGCATTAGCAACCGCAGTTACTTCACCTCGGTTGTAAGCAGAGGTTAACGTCCCACGCTCTAAAAGACCAATAATCCCACCAGCATGAGACCCAGTTGAATCAATTCTTGCCGTGTTGTAGACATTTCTTACCTGTCCTGAGGCCAAATACCCAAGAACACCACCAACGTAATTTCTGCCTTTAACCGTTCCTGAAACAGAAAAGTTCTCTAAAATGCCTGTCCTTAAATAGCCAAAAAGCCCTTGATAATCAAGCGCTTCTTTTGTTTGGTCTAATATGAAATTAACACCATAACCATCAAAATAACCATCAAATGGTTTGGTGTTTGAACCGATTGAAATAAAGTCGCCTAAATAAATTTCGGATAACGTCGCATCTACGGTAAAATACTTACCAGCAAATGTGTTACCCTGAGACACAAGTAAAGAAAGCTGATCCATATCTGCTTTCGATCCAATCACGTATGGGTTATCAAATGTCCCCGCCTCACTTAAAAAAACGGTCGCATACTGAGGGCTGCGTCGTTTGACTTCAATTACCTCAGATGATTTACTCGTTTGGGCAACGAAAAACGCCACGAAAGATAGCGTGATAATAAGCCCAACAAAACCCTTTAATAATTTCATGAAGTTTTTACTCATTTGGCAATTCTCCTATTTAAATAACGTCTTACTTATCTAAATGATAACACTAAAACGCTTTTATGTCATCATTTTTTTGAAAAAAAGACGAAATATCTATATATTTAACGTAAAATCGCTTTATAAAGTCATGTCATAGAATGACAATAAAATTAATAAGTTAATATAATACAAAATGTATTATAAACAAAATAATCGTATTTTGAAATGTCACTTTCTTTTTTAGTGATTTCTCTTTCATAAACCTTAGTAAGTTGAATTATATAAAAATGAAGAAAAACACATACTTTAATAATGATCTTCTACTCAATACCAATTCATATTCGATACCATATACCTACAACATTTCTTGTAATTTACTCTATATTCTAGCGCACGGTAAAAGAGACATGTTCCGATCAACACGACAAAAGATGATTCGCCTAATTATTTAAAGGTCTTATTAATATCGGTTAACCCTAATCACATTGATTGTTAATGAAATTAAAAATTGACTCTCTGAAGCTGTCTCGTTTTTCTTTCCTTATTATGAAACAAAATTTGATTGTATCTAGTGTTCTAAAAATTAGTAAAACTCGTTAACTGAGGGTTTTAGCTTGGTGATGTTCTATTCACTACTACACAAAAATTGGTCAATATTTGGCGATTTTTTCAATCGATTGATATTTATAAATCTTCAGTCAATGACGAAATTGCTTGTTATCCCCTTTTCTTCATTTCATTTAAAGGTGACTAGTCATTTGTGTGATTCATAAGATATGGTCCATCAAACAATTGTTTTTCATCGGTACGGTTAGATTCATAATTACATTTCAAGAGTGTTTCATTTTGTCCGAATATTAGAAGAAAACACAATACACATTTATCTTTTAATTTCAAATTATGAAATAATTACAAAATGTTCAGATTTCAGCTTTTTCCTTAACCCTTGTTATTTTAGTCTTTATTCGATCAATTATTGAACGAATTTCAATTGAACTTCTCAATTGTATTATTTGATATAACCGGTCATTCTAATCTTTTTTCTAGTTTTACTCCGTATTTTCATTTTTTAAGTTGTTTTTATTTGATTAGTTGTGGTTTATGATTCTAACCTAATCGATACACTTGGTTAGAACACTTAAAAATAAGCAAGAAAAAAAGCCATTATAATAATGACTTTTTAAATATGTTCGTTTTTTTAGATTTGATTTAATCGTACTTCTACTTGTTCTTCGGTAAGTTGATGTTTTATCACGTAGCGGTTTCGTGGATGAATACGACATTCATGCGTACACCCACCTAGGTATTTATGTTCGTTTTCTTCACTTGCAAGTATTTGTTTATTGCACTCAGGGTTTGCACAATTCAACTGTCTTTCACAAGGCGTGTTATCAAAATAGTCCCTACCAACCACAACTTCTTCAACACGGTTAATCGGTACATTTAAGCGGTTATCAAATACGTAGCACTTACCATCCCATAATTGACCTTTAGCAACTTCATCTTTACCATACGTGATGATACCACCTTTTAATTGACCAACGTCTTCATATCCTTCCGCCTTAAGCCAGCCGGATAGTTTTTCACATCGAATACCACCTGTGCAATACGTCAGGATCTTTTTTCCTTCTAATAATGCTTTATTTTCTTTGATCCAACGCGGTAAATCTCTAAAGTTTCTAATGTCTGGTTTAATTGAGTTTCTAAAGTGTCCAACCTCGTGTTCGTAATCATTTCTTGCATCTATCACCAAGGTGTTTTCATCTTGCATCTCTTTAAAGAAATCTTTAGGTTCGACGTACCTTCCGGTTAGTTTTAATGGGTTAACGTCTTCTTCAAGGCTTAAATTGACCAACTCTTTTTTGATTCTGACAATCAGCTTATTAAAGGCATGTCCATTTGCCTCATCGACTTTAAATACTGTATCTTTAAAGCGCTCGTCTTGTCGTACATAATCCATGTAGGCAAGCACATCTTCTTTCTTACCAGAGACGGTACCATTAATCCCTTCTTTAGCAACATAGATACGTCCTAATAAGCCCTTACTTTCTAAAAATGCTCTATGCGTATCTCGATATAATTCTAAATCATCAATCGTATGATAATGATAATACAATATTACATAATAATCTGTCATTGATTCATAACTCCTTTTTTAATCTATCTTTATGATATGAAAAAAAGGGCTTTCTATCAATTAATACGCTTAAAAAAAGAAAAACAAGAAAACTTGTCTTTCTAATCGTAATAGTCGTAATTGTTTCTGTAATCAATTGGGTTTATCCCAACGACCTTATAAAATACCTTTGAAAAATAGTTCACATCTGAAAATCCACACAAATTGGCAATCTCATACACACGTAGTTGTGAAGTAATTAAAAATGATTTTGCCTTTTCGATTCTAAAGTTCGTTAAATATGAAATAAAGTTCACGCCAGTTTCTTTTTTAAATACCCGTGATAAATGCACAGTTGAAATTAACAAATGCTCAGCCAGTATGGATAAGGTTATCTCACGTTGATAGTTTTCTTCGACGTACATTAATGCCTGTCTGATCAAATGACTTTTGTGTTTGTAGATTTGTCTGTCGTCTTGTCTTTCTTTTATTTTGACTGGCAGCTTACCAACGGTTTTTCTACCGTCTAATACTTGTTTTAGTGAGTCTAGTGATTGTTTGGTATACTCGTATAAACAAATATGACAAACAGGTAAGCTTTGACCTAACAAATCATAAGGTGTCCTTAGTGAGATTAACATCACTTCATTGCCATTGGCAATCAAGTTCGAATAGAGCACGCGTTGTACAAGTGTTAAATGTGAGTCCGCCAAACATAAAACCACTTTTTGATTTTTGACAAACGCAATGATGTCATTGACATTAAAGTTTTTATTGTCAATGCTTAGGTATTCGATCCCATAATGATTACCGATTAATTTTGCAATGTCGAGCTTTTCAACATTCGCATCCTCAGCAACGCTATGCAAGTAATTCGTAACCCCAATGCAAACGCATTGATCGTTGATTTGAAACGGTTTACCGTGTGTGATTGTCACACTTTCTAAACTTACTTTTTTAGCCGTTTCCTGATTTTTAACTAGATCGACAACTACTTGTGATTCCTTGGTATATTTTTCTTTTAAGCTCAAGATACGATTGACCGCCTTATCAATCGTCTCCATTTTGATTTCTTTTGTTTTTACCGCATTTAGAATGCCGTTTCTTGCGGTCAACTGTTTGCCAAATGAGTGACTCATCATTACCATATCCGCACCCGCGTTTATCGCAAACACTGAAGCCTCAGACAGAGAAAATGCTCTAGAAATCGCGTCCATCTCAAAACAGTCTGTTAAGACTAAACCATTGTAGTTTAGTTCGTCTCTTAATAACCCTTTGATGATTTTTGAAGAAATGGATGCCGGAAAACGGTCATCGATTTGTTTATATAAAATATGTGCCGTCATGATTGAATCTGATATGAATGAATCCATGTAAGGCACCAACTCTGTTTTTCTTAAATCCTCTAAGGATGTGTTTAAGTGTGGTAAGTCCAGATGCGAATCGACCTCCACGTTACCATGACCAATAAAATGTTTATAACAAGACAATACCCCGCTTTTTTGTAAGCCTCTTGAAAAGTCTTTTGCTAAGCGTTTGACCGTTTCTGGGTCATCCGAAAACGCACGGTTTGCGATGACTGGATTATACGGATTTGTGTTTATATCTACGACAGGCGCTAAATCAAAATTAACCCCACAAGATTTTAATTCTTGACCTAAGATTGAACCAATCTCATAAGCCGCGTCTTTGTTGTGAAAGCTTGCAGCACCAATCGCCATGTGTCCAGGCACATCGGTGAAAGATTCATCATAGATTCGTCTAATTGACCCACCCTCTTGGTCAATTGCAATAAACGCTTTTACGCCATTATATAAAAGCGATGCTTCTTGAATCTTATCACACATTTGTTTTAATTCTTCTTTCGTTCCGATATTTCTTGTAAAAAGGATCACATTACCAAAGTGGTACTTTCTGATGAGTTCCACCATTTCATCGACGTCTTTACTTTGCCAGCCAATTAACATCAACTGGCCAACTTTTTGTTCTATCGTTAACTCTTTCATCAAACTCACCCCTTAATTGCGCCAGCTGTTAAGCCTTTAATGATGTGCTTTTGAAGTATGAAATAGACGATTAATATTGGCACACTGATTAAGGCAACCGAAGCCGCCATCAAACCAAAATCCGTCCCATACTTCGAACTGATTTCTCTTAGAATAGCACTAATCGGCATAACCGATTTACGTTTAAGCACCAACATTTGTAAAAACAAATCGTTATAACTCCATAAGAAAACAAAAATCGCTGTTGTTGCAAATGCGCTTTTTGCCATCGGTAGTATCAAATAAATCAATACTTGAGGCAAATTAGCCCCATCGATGTACGCACTTTCTTCGACTTCTAGTGGTAACTGTTTGATAAAGCCCGTCAAAATAATGACAGCAAACCCAACGTTACCAGCAGTTTGAGGTAAAATCACCCCAAGATGCTTCCCACCTAAATTGAACTTAATTAATAAATCATAAAGAGGAAAAATGATTGAAAAGATTGGAAACATCATGCAGATGATAACTAACCCATAAACCATATTCTTAAACCTAAAGTCGTATCTCGCAAGCGCAAACGACGCAAGCCCTGCAAATAGCGATACTAAAATCACCACAGAACTCGATATAATTAACGAGTTTACATACGCCCTTAGGATGTTGTATTCCCCATAAATTGCATTTCTAAAGTTATCAAATGTAAAATTACTGATTGGCAAACTAAACGCGTCTGAAATAATCGCATTTGACGGTTTAAACGCATTAACAACCACCCACACAAACGGATAGATCGTCGATAGTGCCCATAGACTTAAGACTACATAGATCAAAATTGTACTTATCTTATTTTTTTTCATATACCCACCTACAAGTCTTGATTTGGTCGAAACACCAAATTGCTAATTGACGACATCAAAAACCCAATAACAACGAGCATTACCGCAAACGCTGCAGCTGAACCAATGTTTGCCGCATTACTCTTTTGATACATATAGGTACCAAGAAAATGAAGTGTCCCATTTGGTCTTCCGGTTGGATTCATAATGTAGGGCAAATCAAACACTTTTAATGACCCCGTAATCGCAAGCACCAAAACAATCCTTGTGATATTTCTAAGCAGTGGTATTTGAATACGAAAGACCTTCGTTAATGAACTTGCGCCATCAATATCAGCCGCTTCTAATAACTCATCTGAAATCGTTGAAAGTCCAGTTAAAAAGATCACAAAATAAAAACCAATGTATTGCCAAATGACCGGTAGAGATAAGAATATAAATGCCTTAGAGGTCTTTTCATAATCAAGAAACACAAACCCCTCAATATTGACTAACTCTAAGAGCTGAACAAACATCCCACCATCTTTACGATAAAACATATTAAACATCAAACCCAGTGCCGTTGCTGAAATGATGATTGGCATAAAAAACGACACTTTATAAAACGTTTGAAATACCTTGATACGATGAACCAAAAGACTAAGTATCAATGCAATCCCTGTTTGAAACACAATAACCAACAACACAAGTGAAATGGTATTAACAAACGACGCTTTAAACGTTGGATCTTTAAACAATTCCACGTAGTTCTTTAACCCATAAAACACTGGATTTGGATCTAGACTGTGCTGAAACTTAAATAAACTATTATAGATGTTTACGGTAAAAGGATAGATTAGAAACAATCCTAGAAACAAGAACATCGGTAAGATAAACAAATAGGGAATCACCTTACTCTTATACATCAATACCCACTCCTTTTATTTAAAATTAGGTGCCAAGTTCATTGGCACCTAACCTTTTTAGAATTCTTAAACTTGTTCGTTTAAATAAGCTTTAATTCCTGTAACAGCCGCTTCGCTATTACCTTTAACAAAGCTATCTGCGTATTCAACTAACTTAGCAAATGTCCCAGCCTTACTTAAATCTGACAAAGGCATTACAGTTCCATCGACCTTCGCAGGTAGTGCATTTAATTGTTTTTGTAAGTTCGTTTGAGTTGCGATAACAACGTTGTTATCTGCAGGCACACCACCGACTTTAGCAAACTCAGTTAACGCTGCAGTTGAGGTCATCGTTTCAATAAACTTAATTGCCATCTCACGTTTTTCTTCATTATCCCATGCTTTTTTACTAATATAGAAACCAGTTGTAAAGCCCGCTTGTAAATAGTGTTCTCCAGTACCACCAAGTGATTCAGGAATGGATGGGAATGGGAAAACCTTAACATTATCAACGTCAGCTAAATGACCAGCTTGATCTTCCTTAGCGATATTACCAGCATACCAAGAGCCATCCAAGTACATTGCTGATTTACCTGTTGCGTGGAAATTTGATTTCATCGCATCAGCCGTTTCTTCTTGAGACATGTATGGGTCAAGTTGATTTAACAACAACAACGCCTTTGTCCATGCATGATTTGCTGTAATATCAGCAGCTTTAGGCATGTTTTTCGCAAAATCAGTGCCTAGTGAACCAAGCAGGATATGTTCAATCCAGTAGTGTGGTTCGGTTGCACTAAACGCAATTGGGTTAAAGCCATCCACCTCAGCGTTAGCAGCAATTAATTTTTGATTGATATCTAAGAACTCATCCCAAGTCCAGTTATCCTTAGCTAAATAAGCTTGAAGTTCTGAAGTTGTAAAGAACGTTGTGTTAACGTATAAGCCTTCAACAAACCCAGTCGTAGGAACACTGTGTGTGCCCATCGTTGCTGGTGAAATGTTCTTAGCGTAATCAGGGTATTCTTTTCTGATGTCTGCAATACTTACTACCTTACCTGTTGAAACAATCGGATCTGCCGTTGCGCCTGTAAAGAATTGAAGTACGTCTGGTTCATTGCCACTCTTAAAGTCTGCAATGACCGATGCTTTCCAGTCTTCATTCGATGAATTTGAACTATCATCGACCGTCCAACCAGATTCATTCTCAAACTCTTTAATTAACGCTTGGTAGGCATCCGTATTTGGATCGGTTCCCCCAAACATACTAACTGTGCGTAATGTGGTACCATTTGACTCTTCACAGCCAACCATCAATAGACCACTGACTAAAACTAACATTAAAACAAAGATTCGCTTCATTTTTAATTCCTCCTCCTGAAAGCGTTTTACACTTACAGTATATCAACGAAAAACCCCTCTAACAACGTTATTATTTATCATTTATAGTAATATTTTAACATCGATGTCTTTAATTTGAAATACAAAAAAAAGAAAAAGGACGTTAAATCCTTGAATGTTTCTAAATTATTCAAAGAATAAACGTCCTTTATCTACTTATCGAATTGTTTTTAACGCTTTTGCCCAGTTTTCAAGTTGAGTCACTTGGTCTTTAACCGCCGCTTCATGAACCGCTCTTGGTTTGAAACCTTCTGGTGTGAAATCATCAAATAATGACAACGTCACGTGTGAACGCACGTCAGCCACTTGTAATTCACCTAAGATACCTCTTAAGTGTTCAGCCGCGCGTGCCCCCCCAACAGATCCATACGATACAATACCTGCTGCCTTGTTTGCCCAAGGGTCCCTAGCTAAATCTAAGGCATTCTTTAAAGACGCCGCAATTGAGTGATTATATTCGCTTACAACAAAGATAAACCCATCAAGTGAAGCTAACTTTTCATTCCAAGCCATAATGCCACTCATGTCAGCCGATTCACCAAGAAGTGGTAAATTAAATGATTTAACATCCACAACCTCATATGACGCTTGTCCAAACGATTCAGTTAATCCTTTTACCCACTGTCCAACAAAAGGACTGACTCTACCTTCTCTTGTGCTACCTAAAATAATACCAATTTTTAAATCTTTACTCATATCATTGTTCTCCTTTATATCTAACTTACTTTCTGTAACCTATTATATTCTAGTAACCTAATGAAGTAAAGTGATTTGCTTTTGAAATGTTTTCGTATATAATAATGATGGTGATACTATGGCAACAGAAATATGCAGTCGATTTGAAGAAGCATTTAAATTACTTGGAAAAAGATGGACCGGACTAATTATTAATCAACTACTCGATGGTGCTAAAAGGTTCAACGTCCTTGAATCTGAAGTAAAGATTAGCGGTAAGGTTTTATCTGAACGATTGAAAGAATTAGAATCCTTAGGGATCGTCTCTCGTTTTGTCTATCCTGAAACACCTGTGCGTATTGAATACGCACTGACAAAAAAAGGATACGCCTTAAAACCAATCATGGACGAAGTAGCTAACTGGTCGGTTCATTGGATTGACTAAACACACCAAATTCAACCGGTGTGTTTTTTTATAATAAAATTCCTCTAACATCCTTTGAATAAAATGTAATCATGACTTAAATTATACTTTCTAAATATGAAATCAATATAGTCTCGTATCGATTTTATCGCTTAAATAAAAGAAAAAGACATTTCAAGTAAATTGAGATGTCTTTTATTCTTTTTTTGTCATTTAAAATATTTCAATCTTTTAAAGAAGTATAACATACCAAGTGTCAATAACACACAGAGTAAGATGAAAATCATCAACGAGTGCTTGTATTCCAACGCGTCAAAATACCTAAAATTCATACCAAAGAATCCGGTTAAAAACGATAATGGAATGAAGATCGCAGAAAACAACGTGAGTGTTTTCATGATCTGATTCATCTGATTTGACTGATTATTCATGTGTAAATCGAGTAGATGTCTAGTTAACTCTCTTTGTTCTTGAATGTTATCATCTAAACGTTTAAAGTGGTCTTTTAGGTCCTCAAAATACGCTTCTGAATCTTTCTTGAACAACTTTTGATTCATTAACGCTTTTTCAAGTTGTGGATGTACTGGACTAGTAATACCTTTAATTCTTAATAAAGACTTTCTAATTTGATAGAAATCTTCTTGATTCACACGCTTAGAGTCCAAAATATCCGCCTCAAACTCGTCTAGAAATCGCATTGATTCATCAGCAACGTCTAAGTGATGGTCTGTAATGATATCTAAGATATGGTAGTATAAATAATCAACACCTTTTTCTTTGATTTCTTTATAGTTTTCTAATAACGGGTAGAGCGCATCTAAATAAAGTGGTTCTTTTTCATGAAAGCTGATCAAGGTGTTTTCGAACATTAAAAGACTCAAATAGTCTTCAAATGCTTCATTATCCTTAATATAAACAATGTGAAAGACCGAAAAGATATAATCGCCTTTATCTTCAATTTTGACACGTTGATGCACATTAAATACGTCTTCTAATGTCAAACTATCGATCGGATATATTTCTCTTAAACCTTCAATCACGTTGACATCACTCAACCCAATCACTTGGATGTATGACTTTTCACCGTTCTTCTTAAATGTATCGGTTACCCTCAACTCGTTGTCATAAAAATAGTGTTTGATGGTTGTTTTTACGTTGTCATGTGCGCCAGTATAAACTAGCGACTTTGGTGTAAAGTAGTCTTTTATTCTCATTAAATCACCGCTTTCTCATCTATAGTATACAGTATATTTATGTTTCTTTCAAAAATCATAAATATAACCTACCAATACGTATTATTATATCGAACAGTACGTTTTTACTTTTCTTTGAAATAATTTTGCAGTGCTTTCATTACTGTATGCGCTTCTTTTTGAGAAAATGTTATTCCTTTTTTATATATGTTATCTTTAATAGAATATGTCCTGAAATCGATTTCTGCCGCATCATCTATTTTATTTTTCCATTTTACAAGTTGAAGCCTTTTTGAGTATGTTTTACTGACTTTTATTTCGTGAATTATTTCATATACGATCATGTGTTCATTCTCATATATAATGTCCTCATTTAAGCTATCAATAACTATATCAATTAAATCCATCTTTATCAATCCTTAGTGTAATATTATTTTCTTTTATTACTGAATCACACCACTTTATCCAATTTACTACTGTGGATGAACGTCTTCTTGCCGTAGCAGGATTAAGCATTAACTCAACATTTAGTAATCTTTGTAATTGTTTGACATCTCTAGTTGAAAAATATATGTAAAAATAGTAATCCTCTAGAATAAGCTGAACGAGACTAACAAATACTCTATTTCTATCTAATCTGAATATATGTCTTGCTATTCTAGACGGCTCGCCGTCTTTAAGAAGTCCAAAATATTCAGCTGCATTTTCATAATAATCAGTCTGTCTACTAACCATGTCTAAGCTAAAATTCGAAAGTACCTCTTGAAGTAATCCATCACATTTAGAGTCGACTAGTTTTATCATCTTGTATATCTCATTCGCTTGTGGAAATGTAACGCTATTCTTTGACTTCGTCACCTTTATTAACATTTATATTCACCTTCTCAATATTATCAATCAATATTTCTTTAACCGGTGTTCTATCAGCCGCTTTTGCTGAAATAGTTCTCTTCACATCAATCAAATCGCCATCTTTAATGTATTTATGATAGAGTTTTTTCGTATGTTCTGTATAAGAATTACTTGCAATTACATATACACCTTTTGCTGTCAAACGATCTATCAGTTCTACAACTTTTGATTGCTGTAAATCATCAAATGAAGAAGAATTGTAAGAAACAAATGAATCCTTTTTTATCTTATCATATGGGGGATCTAAATACACAACGTCGTTAGGCTTACAAATGTCTAACAGATCAAAAAAATCATTACTCAATGTTTTTATATTTTTAAATGCAGCACTAAGTCCCATAATGTTATCTTTGTTGTAAATATTAATTGTTTTTTGTCTTCCTATTGGTACATTATAGTACCCATTTCTATTAACTCGAAATAACCCATTGTATCCCGTTTTATTTAAATATATTGTTCTAGCTGCTCTAACAAGCATAGAAAGCTCTTTATAATTTGATTTCCGATCCATTTCTCGAATACTATAGTAATACTCTTTACTATGATTCTTTTCATGCTCCATCAATAACTCTATCAAACCTTCTGGATCAGATTTCACTATTTCATAAACTATAATAAGTTCCTTATTGATGTCGTTTATCGTTATGTTCTTAAAGTAGTTTGTCATTGCTATTGCAACCGATCCACCACCCACAAAAACATCATAGAAAGTTCCGGTTTTGTCTGGAATTTTTTCAATTCGTTCGGTTATTTTATTTATAATCGAATTTTTCCCGCCTGCCCATTTTAAAACCGGCTTAACCATGTCTAAAGTACCCCCTCTTCAGCTATAAGTTGAGCTAATGTATCACTGATTTCACTATCATCTTCTAATAAGTACTGATGCAGTAAAACAGCTACTCTCTCAGGGTATGGACCATCACATAAAATGCCCTCCTCTAAGAACTCGATTCCCCCAAGCATATACTCATAAAATGTACGTACATTCGTCATTTTTAGAAATGGGGTGTTGTTCACAGCTGTTCTCTCAAATGCAATTTGATTCACTACTTGATTGTAATCAAGTTCCGTATTATCAAGAATTGCGATTAGACCGTAATATGCATCCATATCACTTTCATTTCTTGGATAAATCGTCCTTAGTGAAAAGTCCCGCGCTTTATCAGATGAGGAATCTGTTGTTTTGATATCAACTCTTCTCCCATGCTTAAATCCAAGTAGAGACAACATAAAATGAAACATCGGTGTCTCATCGTCCTTCAGATTGAATAACTTTTCAAGCTCAGTATATGTTTTAACTTTATAAGAAATCGATAAATCTTGCGGATTATTTTGGTATTTCATGTTAGTCCTCCTCACTCATATGTATGTATTCAGATAATGCCTCATTTTCAATAGTTTCGATATAGACCTCACCATTTTTAGTTTTATCCATTTTGTAAGATAATCCAATATTATCATAAATACCGTGAAACATTTCATCACGAAGTTGTCTTTTAAATGATAAAAATATCAATTGATCTAAGTTACTTAGCGTATTTTTACAAAGTTTGTAAATATGCTTCTCATCTAAGTTCGACAGTGCAGCATCCATAATTACACCATATTTTTCTTTGGAATTAATTGTACCTGACATATCTTTTGCCGTCTCAATTAAGGCATTGATGAAAGATAAGGATATTACAATATTATGTCCAGTGTTAAGTGCATTAGTTACGTCTTTATTGGTATCATTATCGATGATTTTTACGTGATATTTAGCATCAATCTCTACACTATAATTTCCGTGTATTGTTTTTTTCAAACTCTTATTAAAGTAATCCGCTAGCTTATATCTAGCTTCATCCTCTTTAACAGATTTAATCTTCTCTAATTTGTCACGAACTTCCACAATTATATCAATTACATGATTAATTTTAACATTATATTCATCATTGTTTTCAATCTTACTCATTTTTCTTTCAAGTTTATTTATCGCATTTTCAATTAGTCTTAACTCATTTTGTGCGGCACCTAGTTCTTGGTTTTTGTTTGTTTTATCTATTTCAATTTGATCTAGTTTGGCCTGATCAAAATGTCCTAATCGTTTTTCAATGTCTCTTACTATCTGTTCTTCTTGATAAATACTATCATTTATCTCCTGTAAAATGTTCCTTTGATCTCTAATATTTTGTCTAATCGTATTTAATTCTATCATTCGATGTTCATATGCAGCTGATTGCTTAAATTTTTGTTCAATCATGTTTAAATGTTGTGAAGATTCTAGAGGCAGTGCAGTCTTTTTTAACTCTTCTAAATAACTACACTCATTTGAATGTTCATCTACGTGTCTACCACAAATACATATTTTACTTTTTTGAATATATTCAATAGTATCCAAATGTAGATATGGAAAGAAGGATATGTTATCTTTCCCCGATTGCACGAAACAATCATACTTGTCTTTTAGCTGTAGCAAAGTTTTGTAGATTAAAGCTGTTTTTGATTCTTTGATGAATTCTCTAGATATTGAGTCAATTTTCTCTATACATTCATTTCTTTTATTATTCAATTTTTCTATTTTGATACTAGAATCCTTAGTCTCTTCTCTACTTCTTTGCTCTTCTTTGGAGGCTTCTTCTCTATTTTTTATTTCTACCAGTGATTCTTTTATATTCTCAATATCTTGTTTTTTTTCTTCCTTTTGACTTAGCAAACTATCATAATTTTCTTTAACTTGTTTTTGTTCTGGAGTAAACGTCTTTTTTCTTGAATGAAGCATACCCAACAAACTATTTACTCGCCCTTGATTTCCAATGACCTCGATTAATTTATCGTATTTTTTTATATCTAAAATCCCTAAAATAGATTCTTTAAGTTCCGAGGAAAATGATTTATCACTAATATTTCTTTCCATTCTTTCACCATCGAACATAAAAACCTGTGATAACCCCTCAGGTAATATAGCTCTAATCTTATCAGAAGACTCAGTTCCTTTAATAGGTTTATAGCCCTCTTTTTCAATTAGTTGGAGAAGTTCAAATGATTCATTTGTTTCCTCTCGCAATGTTCCCTTGACTTTCTTGTAAGTGACTTTTCTCCTAGCTATATAATCAGTGTTTAAATGATTAAAACTTATTTCAACAACCATGTCTTCTGTTTCAAGTTCTTTTAGGCTGTCAACAAGCGTATTATTGACTAATTCATCTGATCTTGGCAAGTTCAGATAGTTTGAACTCTTTCCATAAAAACAGTATCGGAAAGCCTGTAGAAGAGTGGTTTTTCCCACACCATTTGCTGCAATTAGAATTGTCATATTTTTTTGATTATCTGGTTCGAAAAATCTAATTGTTAAATCGTTCTTGTATTGTCGAAAATTCTTTAATCTGATAGATTTAAATATCATATTCTTTCTCCAATACGATTAAAAGCATCTCCGCCATCTGTTTATCGGAAATTTTGTAATCTAAATACAAAAAATCCTCAATTTCTTCAAGAAATCTTTCAATAATTATATCTTCATTCATTTTTATCTACTCCCATTTCATTATATTTATCAAATAATTTTTTATGTAATACTTCTAATTCCGACAAATTAATCGCTAAGCTTGAAAACTCATAAAATCTTGCTAGTTCCTTTTTTACCAATGAATCGTAATCGTCATCTAGTACTATAAAATCATAAATTTCTGCATATTTCTTTCCTATCGAATTTCTAATTATTCTACCTCTTCTTTGAATAAATTCTCTTGGATTCGTTGAGGACGCAAGAATTATAGCTCTTTCAATCGAAGGTATATCAACCCCCTCATCTAAACACTTAATAGCAACTAATGTAGAATAAGTTCTGTTCTTGAACATGTTTATTGCTGATTCCCTCTCTATGCTATTTTCTTTACTAGTATACTGAGTAAATTGAATTCCTTTTTCAATCAAAATCTTATTGACTAGACGAAGTTGTGAAATTGATTCTTCTTCTGTATCATTCAGTAGTTCTGTTGTATAAGAGGTTGGTCCACAATAAATAAGCAGATTACCTTTCTTTTCTATTTTATCAATAATCTGTTGTAAAACTTCAATCTTGTTAATTGCACCATAAACAATTCTTGCACGTTTAAATAATAACATTTCCAATGCTTTATCATACGTATCTTTGTAATCATCCGCATCGTGCCCTAGATACTTCACAATTCTATTAGTAAGTTCTTCGTAACTTTGCTTTTCTTCTAAACTTAAACCAACAACGATTGGATAATACTTATAACCTACCAATCTCTTATCGTCTATCGCATTTTTAAGACTATATTCGAGTAGTATCCCACCAAAATATTCGAGCAATTTGATTGTTTTCTCATTTGAATAATATATTTCAGGCGTTGCTGATAATCCTAAAATTTTGGATGGTTTAGGTAATCGCTCTAAAATACGATTCGTCGACCAAGTATGACACTCATCGACTATTAAAAAATAATCATTTTTAAATCGTCTGAAAACACGTTGGAATCTATCCCCGAAAAAAGTATCGTTTGTGGTAATTATATACTGATGGCGAAAATTTAAATCCATGTAGTCATAGCTCAGATCTGTTAACGCGCTTTCCCATTGACTGTCAGAATAACACTTTATTACTTGGTTGGAGTAATCTATTACTTCATCGTACCATTGATTGACAAGCGTCTTGTCTGGGACAACGATTACAAATAGTTCTTTTGAAACTGTCTTTTTTAATTCTTCCATAATAAGTATTGCTGTTTTCGTTTTCCCAGAACCAGTTGCGAATTTAAGAATACCCTTCTTCTTGTCCATCCAAAGTTCTAACGCATCCATTTGATGTTTATAAGGAATAAATTTTCTAACCGGTTGATTGTAATCATTTTCTTCATTAACCATTAATGAAAACAATTCTTCAATAGATTCTGTGACTTCATATTTTTTTAGTAGATTATTAACTACTGCATCATCAAGTTCAATTACTTTTGCATTTTCTATTCTACCTAACCAATAATTATTAAAATCAGTATAGTGGTCATCAGCATAATCTGCTTGTCCCGGAAGCCAGCTACAAAATGCATTAAATGATTCATGATTTATGTTTAATGAATTTCGCGTTTCATTGTTTGATCCGTTTATAGCAATAAAATCAGTGTATTTATCAATAAATATTCCTATTTTTTCATGAAATAAACCATTTATATTATCCGGTTCAACAATCTTAATGTTTAGTATCTTTTTACTGAGTAACAGAATCATAAGTTTTGCTGCGTTGATCTCTTCGATGCTAGAATTCATCATTTGTTCAAACTCTTTTTCCAGTATTTGAATTGAATACTGATTATTAGAGAATTTTGATAGCTCATCGATATCATTTTGTGTGAGATATGGAGATACAAGCAAATTCATTACTCCATCATTATTAACGAAATTCCTAAGTCCTTTTAGGTAATCAAGTAGTATACTAGACGAAAAATAGCCAACTGCACGCAAGTAATATTTTGATTTTGAGAGCACAGGTATATAAAAATCATTTAATATATCATTTGCATTAGATCTGTACTTTCTTTGAATATTAAGAGTCTTCATATAGTCACCTTATCCATTTTCTCATTGTAACTTAAATCTTAAAATTAGTAAACATGTCTTCTCTCGATTTATATTACAATGTTCTTCCTATACACATCATTTAATGTTTTACCGTCTATGTCTTTCCAAACTGTCCACCCATTATTACTCCCTAGTGAAACCACATCTGCTGCAGTACTTGGCGAAGCAAATGCATAATCCTTAGAGAAAATTAGTCGGTTATTTTCTAACTTAATTACACCCTCATCTATTAATTTATCTCTAAATTTATGTTCTCTTGAATTAATTTTATGTTTCGTGGGTTCTTTTCTTGCAATTGATCCTTTTAGAATGATCATCTTTTCATCAATAAAAACTCCTTGCGCATTCCATTCATTGTCTTTGCTTTGAAAGTAAAACTTATTACTTACAATTTTTTCTCGTTCTTCGATTTCAGGCATAAAGAGATGGAATCCTAGTGCTTTAACTAATGTTTGAATTGTATCAAAATAGATTAAACACTCATTCATTTTTGATTCTGGAATACGTGTTTTTTTTCCTTTGTTACCATTTAATACTCGATAACGATCTGTTACTTTTGCTTTTTCAATCATTAGTTGCTCAAGATAAGTTAGATGCGCCTTATCAAAAGTCCCACCCAAATTTTGGATTGTGTAAACACTATCCCAAAAATCTTTTTCTCTTTTATGACTAACAAGTCGGTCATATAGGTTTTCGGTTTCTCCGATATAGACTGCATGACTGCCATCATCATCTCTACCTAAAAGGATATAGCATCCCATATTATCCAATTCCCTTTTTTGAGCATCAATCTCTGCTTTTTGCACAAAAACAATGCGAATTGCTTCTGTTGTAATTCTTGCCTGTGAAGTTTTGGTTGCATCTCCTGTGGGTAAATATATTTCTATTGTTTTTGCTTTAATCTGAGACATTTATTATCTCACCATCCTTTGTTCTTTCTTTCTTAAATGTCAATTCCGGCAGTATCACCCGATACGTTTTTTCTTCTTCTTTATCAAACCAATAGACGATATTTTTAACAATCGCTTGCTCAAGGACATAGTTCTTTTCTTTGAATTGTTCAATTTTCGCGATCATTGCTTTAGAGAACTTCGCTACCGCCTTATCCTCATGGGATACACCTTCATTAGTTAACGTTAACTTTGCACCCGCATAAAGAGAACTTACTCGTTTTTGCATCACTTTAGAAAACCACAAGTTTACGTCCTTTAAACCCATACCTAATGTTATCTCATCAGGCATTTCATAGACTTCACTATCGGTATAAATACCAAAAGATTCCACCTTATGATATTTGAGTAAATTGGAATTGTCGTGAATATATAGATTTTTCTTTGCCCTTGTCAGTCCGACATAAAGTGTTCTTAACTGTTCTTCTGTCAAAGATCCTAAGTTACCTAGGACTAAAACGACGTTATCGAACTCTCTACCTTTGGCTTGATGGATGGTTGATACCGTGATTTCTCGTTCCAAGTGCTTAAATAAATCTTGATATTCAGATTCGTAGATAAAGTTTCTTAATTCTTGAAAATACACTCGTTCATTAACATCATCAAAATCTTTTAGCAAGTACAAGACAGGTGCTAAATTTAAACTATTTGAAAAGACATTCTTAATGTAGGCTATCGCTTCAAGAAATATTTCTCTTGGAATATATTCTATGTTTTTATTTCTCAAATAGTCCAAAAAGACATAAAATTCTTCAAGTTGGTTCAATTTAAAACCGTTGTTGCTTTGTAAGATTCTTGATTGAATCCCATCGTTCAATAAGAGCGTATTAATGTTTAATGCATCTTCATTATTAACGGCTAAAATAGCTACCGAACCTTTTAAACCCTCTTTGATTATTTGGTTTTTTACCGGTGTCGCAAGATAGGTTGTGTTAGGATATAAAAACAGCTTAATCACACCGTTTTCTTGTTTGACTGAAATGACGTCCTCCGTTTTTAAGCGATTCGGCAGTCGTCTTAAAAACTGATTAGAGAACTGAACTAGGTTTTGATTGCTCCGATAGTTTTCAAGTAAATCATATTTAACTGCGCTGTGATCCTTGATAAACATCGATAAGTATTTCGAATTAGAACCCCTAAACTCATAGATATTTTGATCATCATCGCCAACCGCAATCACACGCATCTCTGGATTTTGATGGATAATGGATAGAAGCAACCGGTACTCGTCTTCACTCATGTCTTGTGCTTCATCAATGACAAGTACGGATTTTGTAATACGAGCTAAATCCACTTCATTGGCATTAATCATTTCAATTGCGTCTTTAATGACGTCGACTGATTTTTCTAAACTACCGACTTTTTCTAATAAGTCAAAACAATAGGAGTGAAATGTTGTAATTTGAACAAAGTGTGCCCCTTTACCAATTAATGCAATTAACCGTTTTTTAAATTCAACGACGGCACTTCTGGAAAAAGTTAGCATTAGAAGTTGTTCATGCTTCACGTCTTCCATTAGTAGTAAGCTGGCTAATTTGTGTACCAACACTCTTGTTTTTCCTGAGCCTGGTCCTGCCGCAACCACAATGTTCTTAGATTCATTGTCTAGTATAATTTTGGTCTGATTTGGTGATAGTGCACCAAACAACTGATTGAACTTTGAGCGCGTCAACGTACGCTCAATTTCCTCTTTTCTACCTTTAAAATACTTCTTAATGAATAAATCGTAGTTCATCGTAAAGTAGTCATTAACGAAGTTTAACGCGTCTTTGTAGTCTTTAATCATCCGATCAGCGTATTCACCAACGATATGAATTTGTTGTTTTTTCATTTCGTAGTGGGTTTCTAAGAACTTATAATCGCTTTTCTTATAGCGAATTTGATTGTCCTTTATGAGGCGTTTGATTTGCATCCCGTTGTATAACACAAGAAATGCCCCTTCCAGTCTTAGACAGTTGATCTTCTTCAAGAAGAATAACACGTCTTCGATTGTCTTGTAGCTCTTCTTTTCTTGGATGAGCGATTGACTTAGGTGATTATCGATGTCTTCAAATGAAAATTTGACAACGATTTCTTCGGTGTTTGAATCTTCTTTGTTTTGATAAAGGTATTCAATGATTGAAACCGCTATGTTGTAACGTTTATCGTGAGATTCCTTTACCAGTGACACAGGCATTTGATACGCCAATCGGTAGAGATCTTTATCCACCTGTCTTTTGATTATATTGGTCATTTCCAAGTAGTTAATGGTTTGTTTTAAATCATTGATTGTGATTCTTTTGTTTTCTTCTCTTAGTACCTCTAAAAATGCCTTTAAGTTGTATAATTTCGGCTCTTCTGTAACATTTTTCATTAAAAAGAGTTCAATCATACGAAACTTATTTAAATGATCGATTGGCTTTTTTTCTGTCTCTTGGTTGTTCAAAAAAGCGTATAAATCTTTGAACTGTTGTAATATCTTGGCTTCTTTCAACATACCAATACAAGCAATTACATCGTCTTTAGGAACACCAATGGTGTCTGCAATGTAATCGACTCTGGATTCGGCATCCGGATCACTGCTTGTTTTTTTGGTTGTTACTAGTCTTTTAATGATTTTTTTAGCTAAGTCACTTTTGTCCCCAAATATATGACTGTTATTATCAATAATTTTGTTTGCTTCTATGACGGACTTTACCGTTATTGCGTCTGCAAACACCCTTGGGTGGTTTTGTTCACGCTTGATATAGCCTGCGTGTTCTAAAGCGCTAATTGCTGTTCTTACTTTCGTTTCTAATTGATTCATTCCTTCTTCCCAACCCGCTGCACGTGCGATTTCAAGTGCTGAGTTGGTGACGGTACTTCTAAACTTGGTTAGTTCTTTAATTCCTTGCCATATTTGTGAAATTTCTTTTTGCGATAATTTAGACTGATTTAATAATTGGAAGTGCTTATCTAAATCTTCTTCATCAAATAATATATAACAATCAGCATCGATTGTTTCTGTTCGTCCGGCTCTTCCAGCTTCTTGAACGTAGTTTTCTAGTGAGTCAGAAATATCGTAGTGAATGACGGTGGAGACGTCACTCTTATCCACGCCCATTCCAAATGCCGTAGTTGCAACCACAATTCTAACTTCGTCTTTCATGAACTTATTTTGATTTTCAATCTTGATATTTTTGTCAAGCTTTCCATGAAAATACGTCGATGGGTATCCTTCACGATTAAGCCTATCCGATAGTTCTTGTGCTAACTTTGTTCTTGAAACGTAAATGATGGTTGGTTGATTGTTATCTCTTAGTAAGTTTCTTAAATTTTCAAACTTTTGTTGCTCGTTTTTTTGTTTAAACACGTGGTATTTCAAGTTAGTTCTTGTTGCATTTGCAACATAAGGTGTCAAATCAAGGCTTAATTTATCCATGAAATACGCCTTGATGTCTTCAATCACTTGCGGTTTTGCTGTTGCTGTAAAACAAGACACTGTGATTTGTTTATTATTACCTTTCTTTTCTTGAATGGTTTTTATAAAGTCACCAATGTACTGATAATCCACTCTAAAATCATGACCCCATGATGAAAAACAGTGCGCTTCATCAATGACGAATCTCACGACGTTACGTTTAAGTAGCAACGTTTCAATGGTCATTGAGCGTAGCGATTCTGGCGAAATGTAGAGCATTGATGCAGAACCATCATTGATTCTTTCAATCGATTTGGCTCGTTCAACGGGGTCTAACAACCCATTAATCGTTACCGCTTTGGTAATCCCTTTTGCCTCCAGGTTATCGACTTGGTCTTTCATTAGCGACTGTAGAGGTGAAATAATTACCGTCAAACCTGACTCACTTTCGCCAAGCATTAAGGCAGGTATCTGAAATGTGACTGATTTCCCACCACCCGTTGGAAAAACAGCCAAAATCGACTCATTCCTAAGGGCAGCTTTGACCGCATTATGCTGTAAATCTTCATTCTCGTATTTTCTAAAACTTGGGTATTTAAAATAATTGTTTAACGCTTTGATTTCATTTAATTGTTCGCTACAATACCCGCATACTTTAAAACATGGCTGACTTCTAAGTTCATGCAATAGGTTTTCAACTCTTGGATAACTTTTAAGTACCCACGCTGGTGTGATTGAATCACCCAAGTGTTTGATGACAGAAAGGGCGTAAGCTAGTTCAACTGGGTATTTGTTTACCATTGATTTGATGTCAGCGTGCTCGCAAATATCTTTCTTAAAAACACTCTTAATCAACCCAACACCATCAATAAAGAATCGTTTGTAGCCCACATAGCTAAAAAAACCACTAAAATATGGCTGGTTTTTTAAAAGGTAGTAAAAGATGTCTTTCATGTCTTTATCTAGTTTTTCAAATGCGGAAAGTTCATCTTCAAATAACTCGAGTGATTTCTTAGAATCATTCACTGGATTGTTGTTCTCATGATCAAACTTTTCTTCTTTTCCCAATGAATGATATGGTTTTTTAGGAAAAAAGAGTGGCGATAAATGTAGGGTGTCGATGAACTCATGTTTACTATCCTTAAAGTCTTTTAAATAATTTAAATCATGTAAGAAAATATTGTGTCCAGCAACGTATTTAAACGGGCTCAAAAAGGAAATGAGTCTAGTTGTTTTTTCATCATGAAAAACACGGCCATCACTTGTGACTGCACCACAATCACTTGCCGCTTTATGATTTTCTCTTATTTCTAAGTCAAAAAACACGATTTCTTTCATGATAAACCACCCACATCCTTACTTCTTCTTGATTTCTCGTAGTATTTCTTCTAATAATTCAATTTGTCTTTCTTGTTTTTTGATTCGTTTATTGACTTTCCAATACCACATAACGAGTTCTCTAATGATTAGAAAAACAAGAATCGTTACGAGTAAATATATGCCTAGCACGTCAATACTTATCTCAAAAAACGGATTAAGTTCGTTCAAGTTATATCTCCTTAGTCTGATTTACTGCCATTTCATCAACTAAGTTATTCAATTTGTCATTTGCGTGGCCTTTGACTTTTAAGAACTCAATGTCCGTAAACTTTTCAATTTCTCTAAAAAGCTCTTCCCATAAATCCTCGTTTTTATTTTTCTTCCACCCAAGCGTTACGGTCCCAATGACGTATTGACTGTCGGTGTAGACTAACGTTTTAATGTCATAGCGTTTCATTTGTTTTAACGCATTGATGATGGCCGTTATTTCCATGCGGTTGTTGGTTGTTTTTACGACTCGTCCAGCGCCTTTTTTCACATGGCCTTTGTAGGATAGATAATACGCCCATCCCCCAATGGATTTTTCAACCTCTTGGTTGTTACTACAAGCCCCATCGGTGTAAACCTCAATCTTATTTGTCATATAATTCCTAATTTCTAATTGATTTTTGTAAAACGTTTTTGTTTACTATAATAGTATAACACGATAAAGAGTGATTTTTAAGCCTTGTTGTTGGATTTTAGCGATAATAAGTGATTTACTTCTATTCTACTTCATCCAATCGAACCACAAGCCATAAGAAAACACCAACCGAATGAATGGTTGGTGTTTTTAAAACGTATCAATCTGATTAATTTAAACTATTACTACCCGTGACATAAAACGTCAGAACTACTTCTTCTGTTAAAATCTCATCCACGGTAATGATTAGTTTAACCTCAATGGTTTGATCCATCTCTGGTCTTGTGAAAACTGGTCGTTGATGGTTTGTTAAATCGTAAATAGTGTTATTTGTTGATACCCAGCTAAAGGTTGCACGTATCGCTCCATCGTAGCGAATGCTTGAAGATAAAAACACGATATCATCGATATTAATCCCATCATAAGCACTAATCATATACGCTTTAACTTCATTCATCATCTCTTGTGTCTCTAAATAAATTGGTATGGCTCCAAAATAACCATTACCCACTTGATCGACCAACAAGTAAATCACATACCGGCCATAGTTGTAAAAACAAATATTGGTTGATAAATACGTTTCTTGATCTAAACCTAAGAATAACAAGTCCGGACTATGGTTTACACCAACTTCATTGCCATATTGTGGAATTAACATGGTGTTTCCTAGATTTGATACCGCTAGGAATTTAAAACAACTCGAATCGTAAAAAGTGACTGTTTTCCCTGTTTCATCTAAATACGTGTGTGTACTTCCAAATGGCGGGTTTGGAATATAGACTTCTATCGTAAAAACAAACATAGGGTCATTGAGATTGGTTGTAATTAAATCAAAATACTCGTTTGTTTCATCGATTTCTACCATCAAGTATTCATCATTATCAATGGCTTGTTCCCAATTGGATATGCCTCCGGCAAAATAAATACGATCAAGTGTCTCAGGAATGCCATGCCCTGGTACTAACACATCAAATGTGTGAGTCAACTCTAAATCAAAATCAATCACGACATCAATCGTTACTGTAATAACTGTATCAAACTCTGGTTGAATCAAGGTATCCCCAAAACCACGATATGGATCAAATACGTCGTAATTTGAGGAAGTTATGGTGTAAATCGCACGAACAGCGTGTTCATAAACCAAGGTGCTTGGCGTGAAGAACGTCGCCAAATCCATGGTTTCGTTATAACTTTCTAATAACGAAACAACACCATCTTTTATTTCTAAGGAATCCATGTCTGACTGAATTTGGTAAGCCCCAATGGCTAGTTGATTATCCACGGTTCTTCCAATAAAGACTTTATGTAGACCGCCATTTAAGAATACCAAATTGGATAAATCATATTCTTCATAGGATAACTCATAATCATAAGGTGGTATAAAAATAACTTCTGGTGTTAGATTGATTACTGCCCCACTCTCAGGACTTTGAATCCAAAACAGTTCATTTGAATCTTCATCTGTCGCAATCACCTTAAACATGCGAGACGTCCATACATCGACAAATGAACCATTAATTTCATGCGTAAATGTCTCACCTGTTTCTACCATAGGTACGTAAACCTCGCGATACACGACTTCCTGCATTGACACATCTTTGATGAGTTCATCAATTATCGTATCGCTTTGGATTGGTTCATAAAAACGATAAGAACCAATTCTAACCGCATCAGACCAGCCATTAAAATAAGCACCGATGTAGTAATTTGCTGCCTGTGGGACTACCACTTCTTCCTCAAAACCATCCCTTAATCCTGCCAAGAATAACTGAATCTCAAGGGCATCTAGAATGTTTACTAATTGGTCGTGATTGACGTCACTGACGTATAATTGAGCTTGTGTTAATACATTCAATCCAGCCAAATGCAATTGAATTTCAAGCGCATCTAATATGCTAATGGTCCCATCGAGGTTTACATCACCCAGTTTTGGCCCAATGAGTGGTTCAAAGAAATAATTAATCACGTCATATTGAAAACTTTGACTGTCTTCATTTAACCCAGCCACTTCAGTAAATGTGGTGTCTGCTGATAAAAAATCATAATCGTATGGGTTAATCTCTGATGACGCATGAAATCTTAAGGTGAATAACTTAATCTTACCTTCAAGCTTTTTTACACCTGCGTAGTTTGAATTAACCTCCCCATCGATTTGAGCGTTTAAAATAACCCCACTGAGTTGGCTTGATTCAATGACTTCTTCTAAGATGAACTTTGATGAATCATAGTAGAGTTTCAGCTGAAATGCCGCTAAATTCGAGGTAGTCTCCATGTAGACCGAAACCTCAAAGCTAGAATCAGGGATCACTAAAACATCTTTATCACTCGATATGCTTGCTTCATGTAAAACAACCGCATTTGCCTTAGGTTCACTAAAACTGAACAAGCCAAATAAAATAAAGCCAAGTAACACTAGTTTTTTAATCATCTGTTTACCCTCCTTTAAGAAATAACAGCCAAGTCCGTTGTTTCATAAGAAACAGCGACTGGTTGGTAATTTTGATTTAAAGCGTAAAAATCAATAACACTAAGTTGTAGTTGACTTGTTCCGCTTTGTTTAAAGCTGAACGTCAAGACAAGTAATAATCGATCAGAGGTAATTTTTGAGACCCCCGAATAATTAAATAAAATCTCACCTGGTGTTTTTTCATAATTAACGACGGTCACAAGCCCTTCAGTAACACTTGAAACGCTTAAGTGATTAACGTCATAATATACCCTTAAGTCATAAGCACTAAAGTTAACATTTCCTTTGACCCATACCTCAACAGTCAATAAGGTTTCGTTTTGTGTGGCTTTAATCACTTCAATTTGGTTATCCTTTGACACTTCAATGATTTGATACACCGCATAAAACAAAACATCTGCTGTCACCTCATATGGAAAACTGACTAATGAACCACCCTCAGTAAGCGAAAATCCTAAAAATTCATACCCTTCTTTTGTTGGATCTTCTGGTGGATTGATCATGGTATGATTGCTGACGCTTTGATTTTTAAGTACGTTTATACCATCCATAAACGTCACTTCAAAGGTTAGATCATTTGTGCGATATTTCGCATATAAAACAACGAAATTGACTTGTTTTTCATATAGCAACACCAAATCAAACGGTTCAGTGAAAGCCTCGTCAAAGTAATAGCCTTCAAATAATGCGTTTGGTTTAATTGGTATCGGTAGATCAAAGACTTCCCCGTTTAGCACCTCAAGAACCGCTTCTTCATTATTCAGTATCCCACTGTCTAAATTAAAACTTATCGTAATCACGAGTTCATGTCTTGATAACGCTCTAATCCACTGACTTTGAGTCCCTTTATAAAGCGGAAATTCTTCTAAATATAACTCATAGCTTGATTTACCGTTAATCCCGTCACTGCCTTTGATAATCCCAACATTAAAGCTTGTGTCATCACCTAGAACTAAAATTAACTCTGATGATTCATTGACATAGACATCAACGATGCTCGTGCCATCCTTGCCATTAGATCCTTTGAGTTCACTAAGCTCAATTAGATTTGTCCAGTTTATATCGCCTTCGTAGCGATAAACGATGTGTGTGGTTGTCACATTCAGTTCAACCTGTTTACCATCAACTCCGTTATTTCCATCAATGCCTTTTAATAAATCGAGTGCAATCAAGTCTGTCCAGCTTGTGTCCCCCTCGTATTGATACCTAATATGGTTATCACTCACATCAAGTAATATTGGTTTCCCATCCATCCCATTCATGCCTTTGATTAAATCTAAACTGAGTAAATCAATCCAAGAAGACTGGTCTTCATATCGGTATTGCAGGTGAGTTTCACTCACTTGGAATACCACGTTTTTTCCATTTGAGCCTCTTAGTGCACTTAGAGATACGAGTGTTTTCCATGCGGTATCGCCTTCGTATTGATACTCAATGGCACTTGTGGTTGTTCTAACAATAAACGCTTTGCCATCAACACCCTTAAGTGATTCTAAAGAGACTAAAGGTTCCCAAGTGGTTTCACCGACGTAACTCCATTCGATGGTTTGATTGTTAACCCTTAAGGTAATGGCTTTACCATCGTCTCCTTTAGGTCCTTTGATTGAATTTAACCATTCTTCATAGGTCCCTTCAAAACCAGACTCCAAAGCGAGTTGGTAGACCATCTGTAGTTGTAGGGTTAGCCCATCGTTTGTGATGGCTAACTCAAATGTAGTTTCAATACCTGCGTAGGTAATGGTAAAGGTGTGATTTCCGGTTGTCTTTAACTTAGTCAAGTCTTCTTGACTAAGCATTCCTTCACTAAGCGGTATTATAGACGTTGAATCGTCGGAATATAATACCACAAGATGAATGATAGACAAATCAACCTCGCCAACCTCTAAGGCCTCAGGTATCGTCATTTGGTCAATCGAAATCGACACAATGGTTTTCTCTTTTAGATCATCTTCACACGAAGTTAACCCAAAAAAGACAACCAAAAAAAACAAACTAGCAACAAACTTTTTCATACTGCCTCCTTTATTATAGTTAAAGTGTTTGTTCGTTTTTTTATGTGGTGTCTTAATTCATTGATTTTTTATAACGAATTTTATGTCTACATCTTATACTGATTCTAAAGAAGTGTCAATTACTAGACCGGTTTTTTTTGAGTGTTTTTAAAAAATCGTTATTTATTTTGAGAAAAAATGTGAAAAAACACCAAAGCGGCGGGTTGCTTTGGTGTTTTCGAGTTTTTCATTCAGTTAAACGTTTAGCTTATGATCACTAAGAACGATTGCCTTTGTCTTCATGATCGTCGTGTTCATGATGTCTGCCACCACGTTCGATGTCCTTTTGTTTGCCATTTTCTTGGACTTTGTAAGTATAAGTGATGTTACCGAGTTCATCGGTTGTTTCAAATACTTTAACTTGACCTTTGACGTTACCAATTTCGTATTGGAATTTGTAGAATGTCACACCGTCTTCGGTTTCTTTTTTAAATTGATAACGTGATTCTGTTTCACCATTTTCGACTCTTAAATCGACTTTGGTTTCTTCGTCATCTTGTTCAAATTCAATTCTTGTTCTGGTATCAACGCCATTGACGCTTGTGCGAATATCAAATTTTTGTTCGTCGTCTTCGACCTTTGAAATCACATGAACGTAATCGCCACTACGGTTAAAGTCTTGTGTCTTAAACCAAGTTTTTACTTCGTCATCTTCGACTTCTCTTGCGCCTTCAAGAATGAATTCGACGCCATCAATCACAATTAATCCATTGATTTCAAAAAATTGTTCGTCATCGATTTCATCAATGTCATCGTCATCGTCTTCTTCGACAACTGCGTCGTCATCCTCTTCTTCAACAAGAGCGTCATCATCGTTTTCTTCAAGAACAGGATCCGTTTCTTCGGTTGTGACTGCTTCTTCTGGTAAGACTTCTTCAGTCACCATTGAATAATAGATTGTGTAAGTTAAACCATCGATGTTGTAAGTCACTTCAAAATCATAACCTTCTCTCGTTGATGGTACTTCACTGACGTTAAGCACGTTATCGACGCCTTGATCCATAAACACTTTAAGCTTATCAAAGTACTCGTTAACTTCGTCTAGTTCACTTTCTAAGGTTAGTGTGTCACTTTGTGTGAAACTTCTTAGTCTTACTTCTTTGGTCGAAACCGTTTGATTCGTACCTGCTGCTAGAAAGCTTGTCCCTAGGTAGGTTGAAAATGACATCGATTCCTTACTTGATAAGGAAACACTTTGAACGGCACTGGCTTCTTCTTGTGCACATGAGGCAAGTGTCACCATTGACATCACACTTAAAACCCCAACCAATAATTTTTTAAACATAAAAATTCCCCCTCTTCTTTCTGCTCGCTTATATAACAATCAAGCGAAGCCCTTTTGACAGTAAAAAGTGAAAAAAGATGTTTTTTATGTTTTTTTTCTTGTCGCCTCCATAAATACGTTATAAAGATGCGCGTTGATTTCGTTGATTTTTTCTTCATCGACCTTAATGACACGGCGGTCAAACGTAATCAACCCATTGACTTCATCAAACACATCCGATAACTGCGTATAGACAAGAACTGAGAGACCTTTTTTAATCTTGCTTGCGACTTTCTTTAAATAGAGTTTCTCAAGCGCCTTCATTAAGGCGTCTTTGTCTTTAAATACTTTATAGCCAAAGACGACGTCTTCTTGGTAGATGTGATTGTTGATTTTCAAACTATACCCACCAAACTCACTTAACGAAGCGATGCGTTTTTTTGCCTTAGATTTTCTAAACCAAATTGGCGTGAAATAGATATGTCTTGAATAATAATCACTAATGCCTTGATCACTCCAGCCTGAGGCGTGATCAATCAACCTTGTTTGATCGACCCTTTTTATGATTTCAACAGCCTTTTTTGAATCAAACTGCCCCCATGCCTCATTAAAAGGAACCCAAGTAAAGATTGAGGTCACATTCTTAAGCTGATTTAGGGTTCTGTTCAAATCTCTTAAGTAATTTTTTCTGCCCTCTAGGTGTTTTCTACCAAAGAGCTTGTATCTGTTGTCTTTTGGGTGAATCCCAAGAATGGCTAAGATGCCAAAGAAGATAATGTCTTGTCGCTCGGTTGAATTTGGCATGTCTTGCATCACAAGCATGCCTAAACGATCGCAGTGGTAATACCACCGATAAGCTTCAATCTTTATGTGTTTTCTTAAAAAATTAAAGCCCATGCGCTTGGCAAGTAAAATATCATCAATCAGTGCTTGATCGCTTGGGTTGGTTAAATAGGTGTCGCTATAGTACCCTTGATCGAGTAACCCCGTTAAAAAATAAGGTTCATGATTCAAATAAAACCGCATCAAACCTTGATCGTCTTTTTTTCGTTCAAACAACCGAATTCCGACGTAGGTTTTTACCTCATCGGTCGTGGTTTTGATCACGACCTCGTATAAGTTAGGCTCTGATGGAGACCACAACTTAGGCGCCTCAAGCGGAATAAACACCTCGTGATTGAGGGTTTCTATCATATGCACACGCTTGCCATTAAAATACGTTTCTATCGTGATTCTATCTTTGGTGTTTGTCTCTAGTTTTAAATGATAACCATCTAAGCTACTTGATGGTGTAATCGTTAAATCTTTAATGTAATCTTTATGGACTGCTTCTAAAAAGACTGGTTGATAAATTCCTGATTGCCCTTTATACCAAATACCACCATGCTTAATGCGTTGTTTTCCAGTTAACTCAAACGACTCATCGGTTAAATCGAGAACATAGACCTCGATTAGGGCAACATTGTCTTTAATATAAGGTGCAATATCAACCTCAAAGGCAAAAAAGCCGCCTTCGTGTGTGTAGGCATGTTTTTGATTGATGTAGACGTCACACACTTGATCAACCGCTAAAAAGTGCAGTAAAATGTGCTCTTTATTCGCAAATTCTTCAAGACTCACTTCTTTTTTATAATAAAGATAGTAGCCCTGTGGTATCTCTTCATGAATTAATGACCGGTTCGTCTCTGGTGAAAATGGGACAAGAATTTCTCTTTTCTCACTTGGTATGAACTTCTCTTTTCTAATCTCAAAATGCCAAAGACCATTTAGTGAGCGATAACTATCTCTTCTAAGTTGCGGTCTTGGATACTCATTTAGTGGAAAATTACCCACATCATAAGGGGTATACAAATCCGTTCTTACCATTTGTTTCTTACCTTTTCCGCAAACCCGAAGAGATGGTTTATGCGAATAATCTTACCTTCAATTCTGACGTAGCCTTTAAATATACCAAAGACTTGGTGCGCGTGTTGTCCTAAAACAACAAAATCTGTTTTTGTGTGGTTATCGTAAATCGGATAAAAATCAAAATAAAGCGAATCATCACTTGAGACTACCTGCCAGGGGCTAATATAGTCATCACTTATTTTAAAAGTAACGTCATTTATTTTATAGCCTAGTCCATCATAAAAAATCATGTTTTCGGTAGCGGACTTTGTAATTCCAAACCCGTAGCCTAAATTAAATCCTATGCGTTTGTCATCCTCTAAGCCTGAAGCACTTGCCCAGTACCAGGTGTTGTCATACGTCCAAACCCCACGACCAAAATCCAAGACGCCGTAAAAGTCATCAAAAGCATAAGTTTGATTACCTTTGATGAACCTACCTTTTGATTTGAGATGATTAATCTTGTGGTTATAGTAAAACGCCTTTTTCTTCTTAAAAGGAATCACGATGCCTAAGTGGTCTTGGTTTTGTTTTTCTAATACCAAATCGATCACACAGTCTTCTTGGTTTTTAAATCCTTTGGTTTGTCCTTTAATCAAGACCAACTGGTCCTGATACTCATAAGACAGACTTAAGTTTTTACTCTCATATTTGATTAGCCCTTTAAATACCTCATTTGGCATATTTAAGTGCCTTCTTGAAGTAACTAACATCTTTGTGTAATCGTATTTTTTTTGATTTTTAAAATCAAGAAAGACAAAGCCAACCAAGCCCATGTAGTTGTTGTCAGCTATCGTTATAGCAAGCCCGTATGCCTCGTTTCCAACAAAATAATAATCCCATTCCTTTAAGCGAAACCTTGATGCCTTAACTTGTTTCTTATCATAGTGAAGCACTTCTTTCCTACTAAACCCCGTTTCGATGACTCTCCCCTTATCATCAAGCACGTTATGTAGGCTTTTGATTTCGTGTTGTTTCATATGCCCTCCTAAATAATTGAATCGTTAACGTTATTTTATCACAAATTCAAATCAATGTCCTTTCTAATTCTTTATTATTTCGAATTCGAAGCATTTTACTTGTATCCAAAAGAAAGGTTCGGTAGAATAAACTTACAAAAGGTAACAAACTACTTTTGGATTGGAGTAAACATATGAATAGTCAAACTTACGGATTTCACCACATCACAGCCATCTCGGGTCATCCACAAATCACCATGGATTTTTATCATGGTATTTTAGGGCTAAGACTTATCAAACAAACCGTTAATTTTGATGACCCAAACACCTATCACTTCTATTTTGGTGACTATAATGCTTCACCTGGCTCTGTGCTGACGTTTTTTCCTTGGGCATTTTCAAAACCAGGCGTCATTGGTGATTCTCAAGTCTCAGAAATTGGGCTATTAATTCCTAAAGGCGCTTATGATTTTTGGAAAACTAGATTAACCGCCTTTAATACCACAGTAACAGAAGAAATTCGGTTTAATGAGAAACTAATCAAGTTTAAAGACCCCTTTGGTCTACCGCTTTACTTAAAAGAAAGCGATCAAGCACTCACTAAATCCTATGTCTTTGATGACATCAACGAATCATCCTCAATCATTGGTGTAGGCGGTGTGGTTATAAGTTTAGAAGATTATAATAAAACCAAAGATTTGTTAGTAAACACCTTCTTCTATCATCAAACAAACGAAGATGATATCTTTGTAAGGCTTAGTTCAACCGATCATAATTACACCATTGATTTAAGAAAGAAACCTTCAGTTAAGGCAAAAATGGGGGTTGGTACTGTCCACCACATCGCCTTGAGCGTAGACTCATTAGAAGAACAAGCGTTTCAATCACAGTTAAAGCGTCTTGGTTATACTCCAACCGAGGTCAAAGACAGAAACTATTTCAAATCCATTTATTTTAGAGATCACAATCAAATATTATTTGAACTCGCAACCAAAAACCCTGGTTTTACGATAGACGAACCCTTAGAAACTTTAGGTGAGACCTTAAAACTACCCAAACAGTATGAGACTTACAGACATCAAATTGAAGCGGTCTTACTGCCATTTAATAAACGCGTCTTAAGGAAATCTAAATGACCCAATTACACACAAAAAGCCTAACGGATAGGAAAATCTACAAGTTATTAATTGGCAGTATTCTACCAAGACCCGTGGCATTAATCACAACACTAAATGAGAATAAGACGACAAACGCTGCGCCATTTTCTTATGTCAACATTGTCTCATCAAGCCCAGCGATCATCAGTTTAAGTGTCAAGCGAAAAAACCATGAACCAAAAGACACCGCAAGAAACATCTTAAGAGAAAAGAGTTTTGTCTTACATGTTGTCGATGAATCCTACCTTAAAGAGGCAAATAAAACCTCTAAACCACTACCTTATGGAACATCAGAAATAACAAACAGTAAACTCACCTTGATTGACTCCAGCCTTATTTCAACCAAAAGTATCAAAGAAGCTAAAATACGCATGGAAATCAAACTTTATGCCTACCTACCGATCGAAAAAGACAACCAAATAGAAACAGATTTCTTCTTAGGTGAAGTCGTCATGTTTCATATCGAAGAAGGCCTCCTAAAAGACGGCAAAATCAATAAAGACCTATTAAAGCCCATCGGCAGACTTGCTGGCAACGACTACACGACCCTAGGCACGACCATAACCATAGAAAGAGAGAACTAAACCAATGAACCATATCTATCTAAAAGGAAACAATCAAAAAACACTTATTTTGCTTCACGGCACAGGCGGTAGTGAACAAGATTTAATTCCCCTAGCCAAAACAATTGATAAAAACGCCAACATACTAAGCCTTAGAGGCAATGTCAAAGAAGGTCATATGAACCGCTTCTTTCGCCGCTTAGCCTTTGGTGTCTTTGATTTAGAAGACGTCACTTACCGATCAAATGAAGCCCTTGACTTTATCATAGAAGCGAGTACCCGCTATGGTTTTGATATAAATCAGACAACCGCCATTGGGTATTCAAATGGCGCTAATCTTCTTTTATCTATGTTATTCCTTAAGGAAGTACCATTCGAACAACTGATTTTATCACACCCAATGCTCACCTATAAAGATAAAAAACCACTCAAACAGCAAACTAAAACCCTAATTACCTACGGGAATAACGACCCGATGACTTCCTTAGATGAGACACAATACCTCATCAAACTGTTGGATGAGGCGCTTGTCTTAACGACCTTTTCTCATCAAAACGGCCATCAGTTAACAAACGAGGAAGTTAGAGAAATGAGTCGCTTTTATCAATCATAAAAATAAAAACACGCCTAAGGCCCTGATGTATGCTAGCCACAGACGTGTTTTTTTTCATTATTCGTAACGACTTAATGCTTCTTTTGTTAAATAGGAGACTCTTTCTTGGATTTGAAGAAGCCCATAGGTCTCATCGTATGCTTCTTTCGAGTCTAAAGGCACGATGAAATACGCATTCAAATTGATTGGTAAAATCGTAATTAATGCCTGGTGGTTTCTAGGTGGTGTTAGGCTTAAGAAAACAAACGTTGGTAATTGTGTTTGATTGAGTTCTAAGGTCAAATGCGTCATTTGACTCACGGTCTTTGGAATCACAATCTTTGTAAACTGATGCATATCATCCACTCTTGAAAATAAATTTGATGATAGGCTAGTCACATTGATACCGTTGATTTGTTCTTTTATGCTAAGGTTTGTCTCATCACCAGTGTAATAAACCAACTCAAGCTCATCTTTAAGTAAGACATATACATAATCCTCACTCTTTAAAAATTCAGTTTCATAAGGGTAATAGTGATTTAAGTCAAGTAAGCCACGATACGCTTCATATTCACTTTGATCGACTAATAGTTCAAACCCAGTAATCGGTCGGTATAGTGTCTGATACGTGCTTAAATAATTACTTGGTAGACTTATTGTCCTTACCTCGTCTTTACTTAATTTCCTTAAACTAAATGCATGCTCTTCTAGGACAAGATTACTATGTGATTTATGAAAGCTGACATTCACATCAATCGAATAGAACGCTTGTTTTTCAATGAGTGTCACACTAACGGGTATCACCAAATCGTTATTTAAATTAATACCTGCAAACGCGCTTTCTTTAATCTCTTTAATCCCTTCTTCTATGATTAATGCATCAAATGTTATGTCATCTATTAATCTACTAGAACTAAACGCCTCTTTCTTAATGCTTGTGACTGGCTTTCCTAAATAACTTGATGGTATGACTAACGTCTTAGGTATCATTCCTTCTTTTAGCCCAACGACGTCATAGGCGTCAAATTCATTTATCTCAAACACGATAAAGGCTTCATTTGGTATGGTTCTTTTAAGCTTTATTTCATCAGGGTAAATGTTTAGTGGTAAATAATCACTATAAAAAGTCTCAAAGGAAACAATCACTTCATCGCCTTTTTGAAGTTGATCATATGTGATTATGTTATCTATCAAATCAGATATGATCGTTTTTTGATTGTAGTTTAAATAGACTACAACGTCTTTTTCAAACGTTTCTTGAAAAAGATATAGTTTTTGATGACCTACTGCCTCAACCACATCAACAACAGAAAAAGACATGCTCGTTTTAATCTTTTCGCCAGGTGCACTAAAGTCAATGGTTGCCTCACTTCGAATGAGACTATAAGAATCTTCAATGATTGGACTGTAACTTCCACTACCTACACCGTTTACAAGATTAGTCACATATAAATGTGTAAAATCATTTGATAGTTTGGTTACTGTTTGTTCCTCTGTTTTATTGTAACTGATCACCTTTTCTTGATATAAATAATGATGGTCACTAAAATACAGGTTGTTTTCATCCTTTTCATTCGTGTTCAATAGACCAATCGCTTGATCACCTACTTTTACATATAGCACGCTCGTTTTAACCCAATTCGTGCTATTTTTTTCTTTCAAACGTACCTTAGAAACAATGAATTCGACTGCGTCTTCGGTTTGATTTAAGCTGTAGCGTTCACTAAACCTTCCTAAGTCAACCAAAGCGATGAAATAATAGCTGTCTTCTAAAACGACTTCATCGTATAAGAA
>Ga0265295_1001110_pt1 | contig 49255 bp, 43 predicted proteins | sample Munlansysbiofilm_FD_192503 | JGI IMG/M metagenome (GOLD analysis project Ga0265295, IMG submission 192503) | Leachate microbial communities from a municipal landfill in Southern Ontario, Canada - Methane capture system biofilm | ecosystem: Engineered > Solid waste > Landfill > Unclassified ...
CGCGAAGACAGTAGAGTGGATCAATTAAAACTGCTCAGCTAGCCGCCTTTAGGCGGCCCATGGTTTGAGCCCACCGCTTTGAGCGGTTCACCTTTAAAGCCCCCGGCTTTGCCGGGGGATATTTACTCCCTTGTTCTCCATGGCGCCCGCATTGAAATCATCCACGGCGACAATCATGTAGCGCTCAAGGTCACATTCGAGACCGAAGCGCTCTTCATCCCACGCCATCGCTTTGCGCAGCGCGTGCATGGCATACTCACATTTATCGGCATTGCGGTGCTCTACATATATCTGCAACAGAATGTCGCGTCCCGATCCGGTGCGGTAGGTCTGCGTATGGCAGTGCAGATCCCCTGCTACCAGGGCAAACAGGTATGACGGTTTGGGGAAGGGATCTTCCCAGGTGGCGAAGTGGCGCCCATCTTCGAGTTGCCCTTCTGCAACCAAATTGCCGTTACCCAACAGTACAGGGAAATGGGAGCTGTCGGCACGTAGCGTGGTGGTGTAGCGCGCCATCACATCGGGACGATCGGGGAAGAAGGTGATGCGGCGAAAGCCTTCCGCCTCACACTGGGTGCAGAGTATCCCCGCAGAAAGGTACAGCCCTTCGAGGGCGGTGTTGGCACACGGATTGATTTTGGTGCTTAACTCCAAGGTGCAGACGGCGGGAAGATTGTGGATTTTAAGCCCGTTACTGTTGTGCGTGTAAGTGTTTGGTTTGAGGGTGGTGCCGTTGCATTTGATCTGTTCTAAGGGTAGGTTTTTCCCATCTAGATGAAGCGGAGTTGACGCAGGCGTATATGAGGCGCGTTTGAGTTGGAGGGTGCTATGGACTGTAGTGCTCTCAGAGTCAAGGTCAATATCTAGCGCCACGTGCTCGACTAGCCACGGTGGTGGTGTATAGGCAGCACGTTGAATAGTCTGTAGGGTAGAGTGCGCAGCGGGTGCGGACATAAGAACTCCTCAAGGTAATGCAATTTAATGGGAAAATAAAAAGCCCCCGCAAGCGGGGGCTTTTTATGTAAAATTACTAATTGGCACGCAGAAAGTCAGTTGGGCTCATCGTTGCCAATTAAAATGGTGGTATCTGTGTCTCCCTGAGGGAGTTGACGTGGACGGTTGTCGTGCAGAAGCTTTCCCTCTTTGTCCATGATGCGGTCGTCATCGAGGATAACCATTCCAGTCTGTTCCACTACATCCTTCTTATACTGGTACTGATATTCCATACTTTTTTTGCGCAAATTGTAGCTCATAAACATCCAGATTAGTCCCATGACCAGAGCTGCGCCCAGAACCACGGCAAGGGCTACGGACACGTAGAAGACAGTCTCTTCACCAATGTGGCCAATAACTGCCAGAATCTCATCGAGTTTGTATCCTACTGCTGTTAGAACCACGAGCAGCAACAAGCCGAGGAGAAACGGAATCTGGCGGATGACGTACATCACCGCATGAAATTTCTGGATCCGACTCTGCTGCTCTGCCACAGAGAGATGGTGTCTGTCACTGTCATCGTCTTCCGGCTGATGCCCATACAGGTAACGATCGAATCCCAGCACAATGATCCCGAGGAGAAAAGTGATGGTCAAAGGGACGATAAAGGCAGCGAAGAAAAATGATTTCCACGGAAATGGAACATTCTCGGGCCCTAGTTGGCTGATGAAACTGACGAAAAAAATGAAGCCCTCAATCACTCCGATGAGGATCAGATATTTGATAAACAGATCTTTGAGCTCTTCACGCTCAAAGAGGGTTGCTATCCCCTTAAGGGTAGAGGAACCTCTGGTGCGTTTATCCTGTTGCTCTTCTTTAGTGCGTTCTTTGTTCTGATTGTCTTCTTGCGACACAACGCTCTCCTGCCTTGACTGAAACGCAATGGTCATTAAATGGGTACATCGCTGTCATATCAGATTGGTGTTTCAGTGTAACTGCCCATTAAGGCGGTAACCTGGATATCCATATGCGCAATCTTAAAATGCGTACTATAAAACATTTTTCTGTCGATGTCTGTTAGAAATTGGGGTGGCACACGCGCTGCGCTAGCGCAAATGTGGACACGCCCCATATGGGAGTGTCCACTAACAGCGCTCCAGCGCCTGTTTAATGTCCGCAATGATGTCGTCAATATGTTCAATCCCTACAGACAGGCGGATAAGGTCAGGGAGAACTCCAGCGGCGCGCTGTTCTTCAGCGCTGAGCTGGCGGTGCGTAGTGCTTGCCGGATGGAGCACACTGCTGCGCACATCCCCCACATGTACCACCATGGCGATCAACTCCGTTGCTTCCATAAAACGCCGCCCTGCCTCTACTCCACCTTTTATCCCAAAGGTGAGTACCCCACCGGCACCTTTGGGGAGATACTTCTGTGTGAGGAGGTAGCTCGGATGGCTCGGCAGTCCCGGGTAAGATACCCAGCTGACCTGGGGATGTTGCTCTAAGTATTCTGCAACGGCCAAGGCGTTGCTGCTGTGGCGTTCCATGCGGATGTGCAGGGTCTCAAGCCCTTTGTTAATGAGGAATGCATTCATGGGCGCCATGCTCATCCCCAGATCGCGCAGGAGCTGAACCCGAGCTTTAACGATATACGCCATATTGCCAAATTTTTCTGTGTAACATAGGCCGTGATAGCTCGGATCGGGCTCGGTCAACTCCGGATATTTTCCTGTGCTCCAGTTGAATTTCCCTCCATCAATAATGACACCTCCAATGCTGGTTGCATGCCCATCGATGTGTTTGGTAGCAGAATGTACCACAATGTCGGCACCCAACTCCAAGGGGCGGCACAGGTGTGGGGTGGGGAAGGTGTTATCGATAATCAGGGGCACCTGCATCTCTTGTGCAATTGCGGCAAACTTTTCAAAGTCGAGGACGTTGAGGCCCGGGTTGCCGATAGATTCGGCAAAAAGTGCGCGTGTTTCTGGGGTGAACTTAGCTTTTATCTCTGCTGCGCTCGCGTCAGGGTCTACACTCGACACCTTGATCCCCATCTTGGGGAAGGTATTGTAAAATAGGGAGTAAGTACCGCCGTAGAGAGTGTTCGCACACACGATGTGCTGCCCGTTCTGGCAGATGTTGAGAATCGATATGGAGATCGCCGCTTGCCCGGAAGAGGTTGCCAGGGCACCGGCTCCCCCTTCGAGCTGCGCCATTTTGTCCTCGAAGGCAGCCCATGTGGGGTTGCTGATGCGTGAATACATATGGTCAGCACAGTCGAGGTCAAATAAGCTCGCTATATGATCCGCTTTTTCATACTTGTATGTGGTGCTCTGAGTAATAGGGAGGATGCGTGGTTCAGTCGCTTTGGGGCGGTACCCCCCCTGGATGCTCAGGGTTTCAGTTTTCCAGTTTGGATTGATCATGGTACTTCTCCAGCATGGTTTAATGGTGTGAATAAAAGGTATTGCCGCCAAATATTATGCCGTAAAGGGTAGAAAAATGTTGTCCGTTGCAGTACTTCCAGGGTTTGGTGGAGTATGCGCAGGAAAAGCTTCAGTACTAAGAGTGTCATCTATGTATAAAATATAAAATACGCGCGCAATGCTAGCGCCTTTTTAAATAGTTGTCGACATCCAAACTGGCAGGGTGCAGGCCGACGAGGAAAAAGAGTTTGGGTTAGCTGATGCTTGGGACGGTTACTTCCGTATGTTGAAGTGGTTAGAACGCAGTTTTACGTTAGTTGAATCTTGTAGTGAAATCTTGACCTCTGCTACAGATTCTGTTTACATAGCGATGCTGTGACGTATACAACTTAGGTCAGGCGGCTCTGCCACGCTTTCACACGTATAATCCGCGCCAGTGTCCTAGTTTGTTGTTTCAACATGTGCTCCCTAATTGGGAGGGGGCGCAACCCCAATTTTAATAAAGTTTTAGGAGGATGAAAAATTATGAAACATTTTCTGCCTGTCAGCCTGATTCTGGCTTTGGCAATGGTGACAAGTGCTGGCGCTGTAGATATGGCGGCACTTAACAATGCCGACTGCGTCAAGTGTCACATTGATGCAGTTAAGGATGTTGAAGCTCATGGCGGCGCACACGCCTACATGGGTTGTCAAGATTGCCACTTCGAACATCCGCCCATGGGGGAGAACGTTATCCCAGCTTGTGCGCTGTGCCACGCTCCGGATGAAAGCGATCACTATACTCTCGACAACTGTATTGCGTGTCACTACCCTCATCATCCTCTAGATATCGACTTCTCTTCCCAAGGTGATGTTACGCCTGCATGTCTGAGCTGTCACCCTGCGCAGGGGACGGAGATGGAAGCCCACCCAAGTATGCATGCCGAGATGGGTTGTAATGCATGTCATATGGGGCATGGCTTAGGCGAGGGACAATACCTGAACTGTCTTGATTGCCATTCTGGCCACTCTGCTGAGATGGTGGTTGCCGATTGCACCAAGTGTCACAAGCCTCACAGTCCAGTTGAGGTTACCTATGCAGACAGTCTCGAATCAGCTATGTGTGCATCCTGTCATGGCGAAGTTGCAGCGGAGCTAGAGGCTTCCAGCAAGATGCACTCCGAACTGAGCTGCGCATACTGTCACATGGGTGAGCATATGCAGATCACGGTCTGTGCTGATTGCCATGGGGCAACGCCTCACGGTGAAACAATGCATACCAAGTTCCCCAACTGTGCTGACTGTCATATCGGTCCGCATGCGTTGGCGGAGTAAGCAGTATTCTTGTTTTAACTTAAACAGTCGGCTCCGGCTTCCCTCTTCGGGTAGTCGGAGCCGTGCTATTCCACAAGTTCAGGTGCGAAGGGCGCTAGCGCCACGGGATATGCCATGACAACTGATGTGTGTAGATTTGGGGCCGGAATTTGTGTGAGTCTGGCTATTGTATTCCTAATAGGTGTGGGACCAGTCAAGGCGGAGGTCGTGGGTGCTCCCCTCGAAGATTCGGATTGTATCAAGTGTCACGTCGATCCATCGCGCCAGATAGCTGAACAAGGTGGTGCTCACCGCACCGCACTGGGTTGCTTCGACTGTCATGAAGGACACCCACCTGCAGCCGCGGCGGTTATCCCAGAGTGTGCCCAGTGCCATGCCCCTTCTACTCACGCACACTATGCACTGGACAGCTGTACTCGCTGTCATGCGCCTCATGCCCCAAGTGTTAAACCACTCTCTGCAGTAAATGATGATGTGCCCGCAATATGTCTTACCTGCCATCAGGATGTAGGGCAGGCTCTTGATGCTATCCCCAGCGCACATACGCACATGGCGTGCACCGATTGCCACTTGGAGCACGGTACTGCTGCAGGAGAGCTCATGCAGTGTATGGATTGCCATGAACCGCATGCTCCTAAAATGGTGTACACCGACTGTGTCGGGTGTCATGCACCACACCAGCCCACCGACTATCGCTGGAGCGACACCACCCCAGTTAATCATTGTGCAGCGTGCCATACTGCAGAGGTGGAAAATCTGGTGCGCGCCGGCGGTGCCCATGCTGAGAATGTTGCGTGCATCGATTGCCATGCAGACCATCCCCCTGCAAAAAGTGGAGTAATCCCTTCATGTGCCGAGTGTCACGCGCCGAAAGCTTCGCCCCATTACCGTGTGGGGCAGTGCGCTAAGTGTCACGACCCTCATGCACCCATGGAGGTGCAACTGGATGCGATCTCTCCGGTGAAGCCGATATGTCTCTCCTGTCATGCAGGACCTGGCAAGGAGATGGAGCAACATCCGAGTATGCATGCGCACATGGACTGCACAGAGTGCCACGCAGAACACGGCGACGCCTACAGCTGTCTCGACTGCCATGCAGGGCATACTGAGTCCATGACCAATGCAGAGTGTTTTAAATGTCACCAGCCCCATAGCCCTAGCTACATTCAGTACAAAAAGGGCAAAGTGGAGCCACTGTTGTGCGGCAGTTGCCACGCGACCCCCTTCACGCAGTTAGAGGGTAACGCCACACAACACTCAACCCTTGAATGTATATTTTGTCATCGCCGCACCCACAAAGTTGTCCTTGCATGTAAAGACTGTCACGGAGAACCTCATGATGCCGCTATGCACCGTCAATTCAACGACTGCGCCAAGTGTCATCGCGGCGCGCATGATTTGCGCAAGTAGGCCATTATTAATTTTATGAGGCATACGATGAATCGTAGGTATCGATTGAATGTGGGCTTGTTATTGGCCTGTACTGTGGTTTTGCTGAGCGCTCCGGCATTGGCTCAGGCAGACTTTTACGCGGAGGAGATCCCTCCATTTACCGATGTCGAGTGTGCACAGTGTCATGTGCCGGTGTATGACGCCTTAAAAGAAGATGGCGGAGCCCACCAGATGGGATGTCGGGATTGTCACGCTACTTTTCACAATTTCGCCCGTTCCATGGCGTGGGAAGATCGGGTTCCAGCGTGTGATAGTTGCCACGGGACGCCTCATGGGGAAGAATCCCCCATGCTGGAGTGCATGACATGCCATGCTAATGCTCACGCCCCAGTTGCGAGTTTGGCTGTAGCAAGTATAGAGTCGTACTGCAATCAGTGCCATGCAGCTCAGGCTAAGGAGCTTGCTAATCCAAATGCGCATACAGATATGGGTTGTTCCGGGTGTCATTATGCTGAACACGGTTATGTGCCTGCCTGCACGGAATGTCACTCTGAGCCCCATAACCCATTTGAAAGCAACGGCACCTGCACCAGTTGCCACCCCGTTCACGATGTAAGCAGGTTAAACTATGGTCCCCAGGTGGAAAATATCGATTGTAGTTACTGCCACAGCGCCCAGGCTCAAGCACTAACTAAAGGGCATTTGGCGCATTCCATGCTTAACTGTACTTTCTGTCATGCAACCGAGCATGGAAATGTCCCCACCTGTCAAGAGTGCCATGATACGCCACATACCCAAGAGATGCTCGAAGAGTTTGATGGCTGTGCAGCCTGTCATGGGAATGCACATGCTCTGCTACCGGGGTATTAACAGAGAGTTTAGGTGAAGATATGACAGCAAGAAGAAAACTTCTGATTAACATCCTCCTCTTTTTAGGGTGCGTTGCCATAGCTAGTTTGGCGGTACTGTATAACTACGGCTATAAAATATGTTGGCGCTGTGATACCCAGGAGTACTATGAGCGGGGACGGGTTTTCGTGTGTAAGGAAGATAGTGAATTGCGCGAATCGGGTCTCGATTTTTTGCGCGTTGCAGCTTCGCGTCAGCAGGTCAGAGCGCAACTACTGCTTGCTGAATGCTATGCGCCACAATTACCTCAAGGGTATGTACCGCTGGATGAGCGCGCATTCGCATGCCTCTCCACCGCGTTGAGCCCCAACCCCGCTGCGTCGCATGATTTTTTTCGCAAAGCGCATGCCACCCTTGCGCTACAGAAAGATCTGCAGCCGCAGTTGATGCACAACCTTGGCCTGTTGTTGGAGGAGGGGGTGCTAAAACAAAGCACAGAAACGCCAACGGCAGAGGAGTATTTTGTTGCTGCCTCACAGCAGGATTACTTTCCGGCACAATTGCATTTAGGGATGATCTATCACCAACGGAGCGAATATGCTCAAGCTATGCACTGGTTTGAAAAAGCGGCGCAGCGCTATAAAGATCCTCAGCCGGCACTCCTTCTTGGTGACTACCATATGCAAGGTAAAGGGGTTGTTGCCAATTATGAAAAAGCGATGCACTGGTATCGTCAGGCACTTCTGACCGTGCAGAAAATTAGTGTCGGCCTGAATCGGGCTGAGCAGATCGCAGCAGAAGACGTTCCCCGTGCACGTATGGATATGACGCTGCGCAAACTCCAGCAGGAAAGAATTTTCAAGTTCAAGACTCTGTATTACCGTGTTGGTGGCGATGCCTCAATGTATGAAGTATATTGCTGTGGAGATGATTTGACCCGCAGGATTGGAACAGTAACGCGCAATATTGAAGGGGTTGAAGCGAGTTTGGATCCTGAAGTTAAACGTGCCTTATCTGTGACCACTGCGCAGAAGACTTTTGCCTCAATGAATGAAGGGCTGAATTGGCTGTTGACAGCATATGCTAAAGGTCAGTATGGAAACTTTACCAAATTTGATTTCCGTTTAAAAAACTCCCGCACGCAAAACTAGGTCTGAATTTTAGTGGAAGTGCATATACAAAGAGCCGACTCCTATTTCGGGGTCGGCTCTTTGTGTTTAGGTCGCAGTTGAAATAGATTAGCGGTAGCGCACCTTTGTTACCCCATCAAGTTTGGATATTTCATCAATCAGGGTCTTTCCCATGGGGTGATGATTGTGGGTGATAACGAAATCGTATTGAATGCGCTGATTTTCCAAATCGTATTCTTGCTCAATGTTGGCGGTGGTGAGTGAGTAGGAGTGGAAGATCTCCTTTATCTTTTCAAAAAGGTCTCTATCTTCTACTGTGACTATGGAGAGGCGCAGAAAACGGTTTTTACGCAATAGAGGATCGACATGCTTGAGGGCAAACAGAGCAACAAACGCAAGGATGGTGCTGCAGACTCCGACAGCAGCCATGCCGAATCCGAACGCCATCCCCACGCCCGCCACATACCACAGGCAGGCGGCAGTGGTAAGGCCACGCACGTTGACGCCTTCCTTGATTATGACCCCAGCACCCAGAAAGCCGATGCCGGTAACGATCTGTGCACCGATGCGCCCTGGGTCAATGCGCGCTATCCCCTCAGCGCTTAGATGAGCATATTTTGCAAAAATCCCTTCCGAAATAATCATCATCAAGCAAGCCCCGGTGCATACCAGCACATGGGTGCGCATCCCTGCAGGGCGCCCATGTTTTTCGCGTTCGACACCAATGAGGGCACCGGCGGTAAACGCAAGGAGAAGTTTGACTATTGCAGTGCCTAAATATTCAGTTGCAAATAAGTTGGTCAGCATATTTCCTTTAAGTCCTACTAGTGAGCAATGAACAGGGTAGAAAGAAGTGGCTGCATCTTGCCGTTGAAGGTGGTTTCATTGGTGAGCAGACCCATCTCTTCGTTGAAGTTCCAGCCCCGCTTGTTGAGCCCAGTTCAGTATGGCGAGCCCGGTGTCTTAGAGCTCAGTCCTTTGTTTCGCAAGCGGCGATCAATATTGGCGCTGATGTTGTCAAATTTGTGTTGCACAACGTTTAAAGCTGGTTTACCAACTCCACAATTAGGGAAAACAGATATATATTTAATCTGAATGGAAACGCAATAAGTATATCTGTGCATGTAGCAGATTACCAGTAATCCAACAATAAGCGCACAAAGAATATAGCAAATACAACTCTTCGCAGTGTGGGATAATTCCCAGCGCTGTGTAATTGAAATCTATCAAGCTTAAGGTGTTAAAAGATGCAGTTACCATGGGGGGAAAGCCCCCCTTTGATGCTGGCTCCATTGCAAGGGCTCACTCATGCGTCCATGCGTAAAGTGCAGGTGGAGTTGGGAGCTCCAGACGTTCTGTTTAGCGAGTTTGTACCGACAAGCAATGTGTCGCAGCGCAGAATATCTCGGCGAGACCTAGAAGATTCTCGCACTTACGCGCTAAACGTTCCTTTTGTGATGCAACTGGTGGGTAACAACCCACACGCACTAAGCGAAGCGGCATTGCTGTTACAGGACAACGGCGTCCAACATCTTAATTTAAATCTGGGATGTCCCTATGGCAGGATGACTACCGCCCCTACCGGGGGAGCAATGTTGCAAGATGTCGAGCGGGTGGAGAGGTGCCTGAAGGCGTTGCGCAAGGTAGTTTATGGCGGGCTTTCGGTTAAGGTACGGAGCGGCTATGACAACTCGCGCCAGATTATCGACTTGCTTGCACTTTTTGAAGACAACGGAGTAGATTTTATTGTGCTTCATCCCCGAACCGTGGTGCAAAAGTATACAGGGTATGCTGACCATAGTGTGACCAAAGACGTGGTGGCAGCAACATCTATTCCTGTTATTGCAAACGGTGATGTAACCACGGCAGAGCAGGGCAGGGCATTACTGCACGAAACTGGTGCCGCAGGGTTGATGCTGGGGCGAGGAGCTATTGCAGACCCATGGCTGTTTAAACGTTTACGCTCTGGTGCAGCACCGAAGGTGGATGTGGCACAACGGCGCGCACAGTTACGTGTCTATCTGTTGCGTTTGCTCGAAGAGTGTCGGCAAGCATATGCGGGAGAGTACCAAGTGTTGGCGAAGCTTAAAAATGTTGTTCAGTTTGTAGAGGATGAAGAACTCCAGCGCTGGTGCGGAAAGATTAAACGAACACGTTCTCTGCAGCGTTTTAGTGCCATGGTTGAGTCGCTACAAGACACATGTGTCGGAGAGGAGTAAATAGCTAAAAAATTAGCAAAACTCACGCAGGTATCTCTTTTATAAATAATCCCGTAAAAGGTCCAAGTTACACCGTTTGGGTTTGACTTCGACTTTGGTGCTGTGGTACTAAGCCGTCTGTATAAAAAAAACATACACTGTGGTATATGTGCGGGGGTTGTCCTGCCAGATCCCACGCACGATGGCGTATGGAGCCGGTGGTTCTAGACGCGATTACATACAAATTGCATACACAAGAAAGAAGGAGTTAGTGACATGAAGAGAGGGGTTTCGTGGAGTTTGTCGATGCTTGCCATCGCTGCCGTTATGCTATTGGGAGGGATCCAGCCGGTTCAGGCTGATACAGATACCTGTCTGATGTGCCACGATAGTGTGGTGAGTTCGCATGAGTTTATGACTTCAGCCCATGGTCAGAGCGGCATTGGATGTGTTGAGTGCCATGCACTCGAAGATGTTGATGCCCATATGGCTATGGAAGAGATGCCTGCCGCGGTGGATTGCAGCTCTTGTCACGCGGATGTTTCAGAACAGCACTGTGAAAGTGTGCATGCGCAGATGGGGCTTAGCTGTGTGGCGTGTCACTACACAATCCATTCAGTTAAAAGTGGAGAGTCAAGCAAGCAGAGTGTAGTCGACGCGTGCTCTACCTGTCACGATACAGAAGCGTACAATTCTTCGGTCCACGGCCAGGCGGTTGCTTCCGGTAATCAGGACAGCCCTTCTTGTGCAGATTGTCACGGGTTACACAACGTTATTTCTCTTTCAAATGCTGAAACCAAGGCGGTTAGAAGTTTTCGCGCTGATGTGTGTATTGAATGTCATAAAGACGCCGAAACCATGGAGCGCAATGATGTCCGTACCGATATTGTCTATACCTATCTAAGTAGCTATCATGGCAAAAGCTATCATCTCGGCTATCCTGAACTTACGGCCACCTGCTCTGATTGCCATGACAGCCACGGGGTGTTTGCAGAAGAGAACCCTGCTTCCACCTTAAACCTGCAGAATCGGGATAAGACTTGTGGCGCATGTCATGAAGGCTCAACTACATTATTTAGCCAGTTTTATTCGCACGCTAATCACTTCGATTTTGAGCGTTATCCTGTCCTGGTTATTACTTTCTGGGCGATGACAACTCTGTTGGTTGGCACCTTTTCGGTGTTCTGGCTCCATTCCATCATGTGGATGTACCGCGGTATAAAAGAGAATAAAGAAAAGAAAAAAGCCCTTGCAAAAGGGGAAGCACATATCCATGTTCCAGACGGACATAAGGTGTACAGACGCTTCGAGCGCCACCACATCTTTATGCATATCTTGGTCATTGTCAGTTTTCTGATTCTGTCTATAACTGGGTTGCCGATTAAGTTTTATAGCCAACCTTGGGCAAAGTTTATGATTGATATGCTCGGTGGCACTTCCAGCGCTGCCTTCTTGCACCGTATAGGTGCTGGCATAACCTTTGTGTACTTTGGCATGGCTCTGGCGTTGAGTTTCCACTTTTTGTTTATCCGCAAAGACATTCCGGGGATGTGGCTCCAGCGTCTCTTCGGCCCAGATTCATTGATGCCCACCTTCCGTGATGTACGAGATGTCACAGGGATGGTGCGCTGGTTCCTGGGCAAGGGACCGAAGCCAACATTTGAGCGTTGGACCTATTGGGAGAAGTTTGACTTCATCGCGGTCTTCTGGGGTATGTTTGCCATTGGTGGTTCCGGCCTGATGTTGTGGTTCCCCGAGTTCTTCGGTACGTTCCTCCCTGGGTGGGTATTCAACGTGGCTACCATTGTTCACTCGGATGAAGCGCTGCTCGCAACTGGGTTTATTTTCTCAGTTCACTTCTTTAATACCCATCTGCGTCCCGAGAAGTTCCCCATGGACTTTGTGGTGTTTAATGGTGAACTCCACAAGCAGGAATTTTTGGAAGAGCGTGGTGATCAATGGAAACGTTATGAAGAACAGGGAATAACTGAACAGTTCCTGAAGCCGAAAACGTCTAGCCCTGTATATAATATAGCTCTTAAAACCTTTGGTTTTATTGCAGTAGCCGTCGGGGTGACACTCTTTGTCCTTATTGTCATTGCTATGTTGAGTGGCAGCCACTAGAGCATTAATCTAAACATCAGAAGTGTGATATAACAAAAGGGCGGCCATTGTGGCCGCCCTTTTGTGTAGGAGTTGTAATGGATAAACCGAGAGTATTTCTAGCGTACTTGGGGCTTGTGTTTAATGTTGCTGGCGGTGCTGGAGCCCTGCTAGGGGTGTATTTGATAGCATTTCTAGGCCATACTGAGCTTGCTGAGATTGGACGTGCCGATGGCGTGGGATATCTGTTTGTGTGCGTGGGGTTATGTATTGTAGCGGCAGGAGTTGTACTCGCGCGTTACGCAAAACATATGTAGAGCCCGTCACTCTTCTGCTGGATGTGTAAAGGTAGGCAACATATTAGAGGCAGCGTATGAGAAATGCAAAATCATCATTGTTATTCAAGTTTATGGGCGTAATCGGTGCGCTGTTTCTTGTAGCGTCGTTGGTTTTTGTTTTTGTGAATGTTCGCCTCCAGCGTCAGCTTACTCTAGAAAACTCCCTTCACGATGCGGACTATTTAAGTGAAGCTATAGTGCGTGCTAATCACTATCTAATGCTCAATGACGACCACGAAATGTTGCATCAGATGGTCAGCGAACTTGCGTCTATGGAGGGGATTCGGCGTATTCGCCTGTTTAACAAAGAAGGGGTAATCAACTATTCCACCGATAGTGGCGAGGCTGGGCAAGCGCTGGCCTTAAGTGAAGAAGGGTGCAATGCATGCCATATAAGATCTCATGAGCCGCTGGACCAGATCCCCTCGTCTGCACGGGGTCGTACCTTTGAGGGTGAAGACGGCGAAGCATTCCTAGGCGTTACCAAACCGATTTATAACGATCCTGCCTGTTTTAACGCCGCATGCCATGTCCACCCCCCAGATAAAAACCTCCTTGGTATTTTGGATGTACAAATATCCCTGAAGAAGCGAATGCAACAGGTAGATGCGTTCCGAAACTTTTTTATTGTTTTAGTGTGCGTATTGCTCGTTCTATTGTTTATGGCACTTTTGGTCTTGACCAAGCGTTTTATCATCGCTCCAGTTAAGCGGATTGTTAAACATCAGCGCCAGATTGCCGATGGGGATCTGAGTGGACACATTGAGGTGAAATCTCGAGATGAATTGGGGTTGCTCGCCGCAGGAGCAAACGAAATGACTGATAGTCTGCGCAAGTCGCAGGAAGAGGTGAATGCATGGGCCAATACGCTAGAAAACAAAGTGCAGGAGCGTACGCAGCGGATTCAAGAGATGCAGGCTAATTTGGCACGCTCTGAGCGCTTGGCAGCATTAGGTAAATTAGTGGCTGGCATTGCGCACGAAATCAACAATCCTCTCACTGGAATTCTAGCTTATTCTTCTATGGCAGAGGAGCGTGAAGATATTGACGAGCAGTTGCGCAAAGATTTGCAGACCATAACCCATGAGACCCAACGTTGTGCCGAAATTGTCCGTGGGCTTCTCGACTTTGGACGCGAATCTATTCTGAGCAAGAAATTTACCTCTATTGATCAGCTGCTGAATAAAACCCTGATGTTGGTAGAATACCAGTCTATTTTTCAGGATATATTAATAAATCGTAACTACGCCGAAGATATGCCTGAACTTGAGGTGGACCCCAATCAGCTTGAGCAGGTGTTTATGAATATGTTTCTCAACGCAGCCCACGCCATGCCCGAAGGTGGTGAGCTTAGTATAGATACCTGGCAGGATCGAGACAAGATGCTGATCGCTATTTCTGACAGTGGCTCTGGCATCTCTCCTGAAAACCTGACCAAAATATTTGATCCGTTTTTTTCTACCAAGGATCAGCAGGGTACTGGATTAGGGCTTTCGGTCTCTTATGGCATAGTTAAAAATCATGGTGGCACAATTGAGGTAGAGAGCACCGAAGGGGTAGGGACACGTTTTTTGATCAGTCTTCCACTTGGAGATCTGTTGGGTTAGGGTATGAAAAACGGGGCTGCAAGTTGTTGAGCTTTGTTGCCCCGTCAGGGTTGGCTTTGTGCAGGGTAGGCTAGTCGTCGATCCTGTTATTGCGCGCAGAAATTCCCAGTTTTTTCATCATGGCCTGAAAGTTGGGGCGCTGCATCCCCACCTCTTCAGCAGATCTGGTAATATTCCAGTCGTTACGTTTTAGGGCCTCAAGGATAAATATCCGCTCTGCAGGGATCACCGCCTCTTCCCGTAGCCGGCGTTTGATCTCTTTGAGTTCTTCGGCGGTTTGAGGCACATACTGACCTCGACTAATGTTTTCGGATAACTCTTCATCAATAACCCCGAGATCTGCAGGCATGATCGTGTCTCCATCGCAGAGCACTACAGCCCGTTCGAGCATGTTCTCGAGCTCACGCACGTTGCCGGGGAAATCATGCTCCTCTAACATCGCCATAGCTGCAGGGCTTACGCCCTTGACCTCTTTGCCAATTTCATTGGCAAACTTGCGTAGGAAAAATCCCACCAGCAGCGGTAGATCTCCTTTGCGCTCACGTAGCGGAGGGAGCTCAATGGGGATGGTGTTGAGACGGAAATACAGGTCTTCGCGGAATTCGCCCTTATCTGATAGTTCGCGCAGGTTTTTATTGCTTGCAGATATCAGGCGAATATCGATGGGAACTGGTTTCGTTCCCCCAATGGGGGTAACCTCACGTTCCTGGATTACACGTAGAAGCTTTGCCTGCGTAGTAAGGCTCATGTTGGAGATTTCATCTAAAAACAGAGTACCAGTGTCGGCGATTTTAAACAGCCCCACCTTGGTGCGCATGGCTCCGGTAAACGAACCCTTTTCATGGCCGAACAGTTCACTTTCAAGCAAACTCTCTGCTAGAGCCGTGCAGTCAACCGCTACAAAGGGCTTGTCATTGCGCAGGCTGTGATTGTGAATGGCTTGTGCTACCAGCTCCTTGCCGGTACCACTTTCGCCACTGATCATTACCGTACTATCCGTGGGTGCAACTTGACGGATGCGGCTGAACACCTTCTGCATCGCTGTGCTGTTGCCAATAAAGCGATCAAAACCTTTACCATCGCCGTTTTGTGACCACTCTTCCACCTCTGATATCTTGCTGTGGTCTAGGGCTTTTATTACCAGCTCCTTGACTTGTTTCGGGGTAAACGGCTTGGATAGATAGTCAAATGCTCCCTGCTTAATGGCATCTACAGCTGTTTCAACAGTAGCGTAACCGGTAATAATGATGATCGGGACTTTTGGCTGTAAAATTTTGATCGATTTGAGTACTTCTATCCCGTTCATGCCGGGCATCTTCAGGTCGGTAATTACCAGGTTAAAAGATTCCTCCTGGATTTTTTCCAGCGCTGCGTGTCCGCTGCTTACACATGTGGCTTTATGCCCCCCGCTCTCTAGGATGCGGCGCAGTGCTTCACGTATAACAGCTTCATCGTCAACGACTAGGATGTGCGATTGTGACATTTTAAATAAGCCCTCTAAAATCTACACAGTTAACGTTTGCTAGAATAATAAATCTTGGTGATGCGATTGAGGCCAATGTCACCCCTCTGCGGGGAGTTGCGCGCCAATCATTAAACGCTGATGTATGGGAAATTTATACACTCTTAAACCTGTACTGTACAGTGTATTATAGGAATGTGACAGGCTCGCAGCTGGGTGTGCTTTGGTCAGAGCGGAATGTGCTATCTTTCGTGTCCTGAACTGAGCAAGATTGTTTTTTGTATGTTCAAGATATACAGTTTTAGATAAAACTACCCTGCCTTTGTTTTAACATTATACATAAGTTCAATAAATTTAGTGTGTTATTTCTTTTGGGTTGATCAAGGCTTCACTGTTGACAAACATGCAGCAACACTAACAAGATAAGTTGATTGGAAGGTAGGCAGACTGTTAACCATTTCTGCAGGAGGTGGTTTTTAATACATTGGGGGTCGATGAGTGTCGACCAAATTTAATGAATCCTTTGGATTGTTTGGAATGAAGGAAGGAGCTGCGGTACGAAAATGAGACAGATTATATTATGTAGCGCGGTTGTGATGCTTCTTGCGGCATGGAGCGGGAGTAGCCTGTGGGCTATGGAAACCGCTGATTGTCTGGGATGTCACAACTATGCAGATGAAGTTGGAGAGATGAATCATGTGGACGAAGTCAGATTTATGGCGACGGCACATGCTGGCATGGGGTGTGAGTCATGCCATTCGTTGACTGAGGAGCACCCGTTTGACGCAGAAACGGCAGCAGTGATTTCAGCGTGCGACGATTGCCATGTCTCTATCCATGAAACCTATTCAGCCAGTATACATGGCGATTACGCTCGTTGTGTTGACTGCCACAATCCCCACCAGGCGTATGCTCCTGTGAGCTTGTCTGGGCGGCAAATGAACGATTCTTGCGATATGTGCCATTCGACCTCAGAGATGGAAGCGGTGCACGCGCGTTGGCTCCCAGAGGCCGGTGTGCACTTGGATGCGGTTCCCTGCGTGACCTGCCATAGTTCGTCAGATGACTTTTCTATCACCCTGTACCTGCGCCATCGTGACCGGCCTTATACTGACTACGAGCTGGCCAGTTACGCAGCACTACAGGAACAAACTGGCTCCGAAAACATCGCCACCATCATCGACACGGATTCTGATGGCGAAATTTCGCTCGAAGAACTCAATGCGTTCTACGCCAATAATAAATCACACGGGATGCGGCTGTGGGCCATGATGACCCCAGAAACGGTGGAGCATAACTTCACCACCTTTGATAATCGCTGGGATTGTACCTACTGTCACGCAGCAGGACCAGAAAGCATGCAGGATTCCTATGTGGCTCTGCCACAGGGAGATGGTACCTACCGCCGCTTGCCTTTGGCAAAGGGAGCCACTCTGGATGCCCTGTTCGGCACGCCGGACTTTTACATGGTAGGCGCAACCAGAAGCCGCACCCTGAACATTATCGGGTTATTGATTGTCCTGGGAGGTTTTGCTATGCCTGTTGGGCACGGGACCATGCGTTTGCTGACACGTAAAAATCGCAGAAAGGATCATTAAGGTTATGGCCATGCAAGAACGTGTTTATTTGACACCAACTCCGGTCCGGATATGGCACTGGTTGAATGCGTTGGGATTTGTTGCTTTGATAACAACAGGAATACAGATCCGTTTTCCTGATTACATCAATATTTTCGGTACCTATCGTGCCGCGGTTAATCTCCATCACACTGCAGGCATTGTGGTTACCCTTTCATTCTTGCTCTGGTTGTTCTACTATGGCGTGATTGCAAAATCGCTCATGAAATTGTATGTGCCAACGGCGGAAGATATTGAGAAGAGAGTGGTAAAGCAGGCGCTGTATTATTTTTTCTATTTCTTTACCGGTACCAAGGAGAATCCGCATCAGGAATCGCCCACAAATAAATTTAATCCTATGCAAAAAGGGGCGTATGTGGTGATTATGATGGTTCTGGTGCCACTGGTGATAGTCACAGGGCTTATTTTGCTAAATATGGGAGCACTTCACAATGTCCTCGTAGCTGTAGGTGGAGTGCGTCTAGTTGCGGGGGCTCATTTCCTCCTTGCGTGCGCCTTGACAGCGTTTATCCCTACCCATTTCTACTTGGCTACTCTTGGGCATACCCCATTTGCTCATTTTAAGCCCATGTGGACTGGTTGGGAAGATCATGACGAGCACTGATTTTATGTTTTTGGGTTAAACTAAAGGCAGCGGAGCTTGTGTTCCGCTGCCTTTGTTTTAAATGGAGAAGGTAGCTCATGTCACAGCCTCTAGCAAAAAAAACACTCATACCCGTAGCCATCCTTATGGCGGCATTTTTAACCCTGTGTTTTGTTATGCTCTACGGCTACATTCGCGCTCTCGTATATGATGCGGCGGTAGAACGTGCATTAAGCATGTCAAAAACTCTGGTCCGTTCAACTTCCTACGACATGCTCAAAGGTGACCACATGGCGCTACGTCATCTGGTCAGCAATATGGGAGAGAACGTAGATGTTGAACATTTGCGCATCTTTGATAAGCAGGGGAAGGTCAAGTTTGCAACTAACAACGCAGAGGTCGGGATGATCTTAGACCTGAATTCCGAAAGCTGCAATGTGTGCCATAATGAAGCTGTTGTGCTTGAGCCCTCTGCTGATGAACGTCTGCGCTATTTTCAGGATCCATCAGGACAGAAGATATTGGGCATGACTATGCCAATACCAAACCAAGAAGGCTGTGTTACTGCTCTGTGTCATCCGGGAGCAGAGGACATTGCCCTGTTGGGAACGGTAGATGTTGGTGTGTCCATGAGGGGGTTGGAACAAGCTCTGCACCAGGTGCTAAAGGGTTTGCTTGGAGTCTGGTTGTTGGTTGTAGTGCTGGCGATCGGGTTGTTGTCTGTAGTTATCCAACGCAATGTGCTGTTGCCCGTGAACCGTCTTATTGAATACGCCAAACAGATAGAGAAAGGCGTTATTGAAGACAAGCGCCAGCCTGATGACTGTCATGAGTTTCGCTACCTCTCCAGTTTGATACGCAATCTGGGAGTGCATTTGCGCGACGCGAAAAAAAAATAACCCTAAAGGTGGACAGCATCTTTGTTTCAGCCCAGGTAGAGATGCATCTGATGCGCGAGGGATTGCTAGATGTCACAACCTTCTCAGTTTGGAGATAGCACTGAATTGCGCCAACCGGAACAGCGTATGGCCCGGATTCAAGCGCATATAGAAGAGCTGCAGCGCCTGACTCACAGAGGGCTGGTGGGTCTTGCTCTGTTTGCGCTTGTCAGTCTAGTTGCGGTCTATTTTCAGGATAGCAACATAATGCTGTACTTATCGCCGCAGACGCGCGATTTGCTTGGGAAGCCGCCCTCTGCAATCATGATAAATATCGCTTTAGCGGTCTATAGTTTCTCTGCTCTGATTCTTGGAATTGGACGTCTTACCGAGCAGGATGAGCGTTATCGTGGCTGGAGCCACATCGGCTATCTGACAGTGTTCTATATTTTTTATGCCTTTGCTAACGCCCTTTCCGTCAATGTTGTGGCCGTTATTATCTCTGGTTGTACCATTCTTGGATTGGAATACTACAGCACTTGGAACAGTGCACGTAGCGCTATTAAGCGTGAAAAAGAGATAATGCAGCGCTTGAGCCGGCAGATAGGGCAGAAAGATCAATAGGCGACGTACTTATGTAGGCGAAGTTAGAGCTTTAACCTGCAGTGTTGACAGCGACGCCCCCACGAGGTGCTGATACCGCGCATGTGGAAGAGTTGGTTGCAGCGTGGGCAGCGGCTGAAACTTACCATAACCCCGCCAGTCCCAGCGCCAACTAGCCAGATGATTGCGATTACGATGGCCATGGGTTGACCGTTGCCAACGGTAAATGCCAACACAATTGCTGGAATGTAGGAAGCAAACACAAACCATAGAAACATCCGTTTTTTTCGGATTGTGCTCAACTGGTTGCTGTATTCAGATTCAGTTTTTTCTTCCATGTATAATCTCCTAGGTTGGGTCCAGAGGTGTGTGCCATAAGTAGCGTGCAACACATCTTGTTCTTTTTGACTTGCGATGTGTCTTTTTTAGGTGTAGCAGAACTTATGTGGTTGTTCCAGCCCATTTTGCTCTAAGCAGCTCCGCCGCATGTGTTGTAAAGGTGCCACTGAAATAAATGTCAATAGCGTAACCTAAATGTGGAGTCGAATCATGGCGCGTATCGTTGCCCTCACGATTTTTATTTTATTATCACATGCCTCTATTGCTCTCGCTGGGTTTAACTTGAAGGCTGATGGTGCAACTATTCTGGCCTGGTCATGTGTGGGCTTTGTGGCATTGTTTGTGATAGCGCAAATGATACCAGCATGTATTCAGTGTGTTGAGCTGCTCCGTGAGGCGCTTAGTGGGCGCTTTATCTGGAGAAACCGCTGACTGGCGTTGTAAAGACAAAGATCTCTTTTGTATAGCTATTTCTTAAGCACGGCAGCGTTCCCCTTTTCTGCTGTAATCTCGCTACCTTTCTCATGTTTTCCACAGTTTCTACCACACCCTTTTAAACAAGATATAGTGTTAGCACGTAATTAAATCACTATATATAGTGTTCTGGCGCTTTACTTCTCCGCCTGTCCTTGCTACATTCTCTGCGGCAAAGATATGTACAAACTTAAGCACAGGAGACGGTAGTGTTGCAGCATATTCGTAAGCGTGATGGCAGATTGGTTGAGTTCGAAATTGGCAAGATCAGTGCCGCGATTAAAAAGGCCGTACGTGCCGTAGGTGGGCATGATATGGCGAAAGCTGAGACTATTGCCGATCAGGTGGTTGGAACTCTAAGGGTAATTTTCAAGGGGAACCAAGTTCCAACGGTAGAGAATGTTCAAGATCTGGTGGAAAAAGAACTGATCGAGGCTGGGCATGCTCGCACCGCGAAGGCTTATATCCTCTATCGTCAGCAACGGGAGCAGTTGCGCGCTACTAAGTCATTCATGCAGGAATCGATAGAGGCTATTGATTCATACCTCACCCAAGAGGATTGGCGCGTCAAAGAGAACGCCAATATGGGTTACTCTTTGCAGGGACTCAACAACCATATCGCCTCCAATATAACCAGCAACTACTGGCTGAATAAAATCTATCCTGCATCTATAGCTGAGGCGCATAAACAGGGAGATTATCACATCCATGACCTGGGGATGCTATCGGTGTATTGCTGTGGCTGGGATCTAAAAGATCTGCTCCTGCTTGGCTTTACCGGCGCTTATGGCAAAGTGCAAAGTGCACCAGCGAAACACTTTCGCACTGCTCTGGGGCAGATGGTAAATTTTTTCTACACTTTGCAGGGGGAGGCGGCCGGTGCGCAAGCTTTTGCGAGCGTAGATACCCTTCTGGCGCCTTTTATCCGCTTCGACTCCCTCACGTATGCCGAGGTTAAGCAGGCGATGCAGGAATTTGTGTTCAATATGAATGTGCCAACCCGGGTTGGATTCCAAACCCCTTTTACCAACATCACTTTAGATATGACCGTGCCACGTAATATGGCACATGAAGGGGTTATTATAGGTGGTGAGGTGCAGGATGTGACATATGCCGAATTCCAGGCGGAAATGGATATGTTTAACAAGGCGTTCTGCGAAGTGATGATGGACGGAGATGCCTCGGGACGTATTTTTACCTTTCCGATACCCACTTACAACATTACCTCAGAACTTGATTGGGAAAGTGATCGCCTCCAGGCGGTGTGGGAGATGACCGCCAAATATGGGACTCCATATTTTAGCAATTTCATCAACTCAGATATGGACCCAGAGGATGCGCGTTCCATGTGTTGTCGCCTACGCTTAGATAACCGTGAACTGCGCCGTCGTGGGGGGGGGTTGTTTGGCTCTAATCCGCTGACTGGCTCCACTGGCGTGGTGACGTTGAATCTGCCGCGTGCGGCGTATAAGGCTAAGGACAAGGATGCTTTTTTCTCTCGTATTGGAGAGTTAATGGATCTGGCGGCAGATTCGCTTGAGATTAAGCGCAAGCAGTTGGAACGTTTCACTGAAGATGGTCTGTATCCCTACAGTAAACACTATCTTTCTGGCATCTATGCACGTCAGGGGCGCTACTGGGATAACCACTTTTCCACTATCGGCCTTATCGGGATGCATGAAGCCGCGCTCAACCTTCTTGGTTGTGGCATAGATTCTCCAGACGGGCATACCTTTGCCCTAGAGACCCTGGAGTATATGCGAACCCGTCTGGAGGCTTTGCAAGATCAGACCGGGCATCTGTACAACCTCGAAGCAACGCCAGCCGAGGGCACCAGTTTTCGTCTTGCTCAGCGTGATCGAGAAGAATTTTCTGAAATTTACACCTCCGGAAATGAACAGCCTTACTACACCAATTCAACGCAGCTGCCGGTGGGAGGTACAGATGACATCTTCCAGGCCCTGCAACATCAGGATGGATTGCAGACTAGATACACTGGTGGCACGGTGTTCCACGGGTTTTTGGGCGAGCGGTTGGAAGATTGGCGTAGTGCACGTGTACTGGTGCGCCGCATAGCGGAAAATTTTGCCCTGCCATATTTTACGCTCAGTCCAACCTTTACCATTTGTCCAGTTCACGGTTATATCGCCGGCGAACACTTCAGTTGTCCGCACGTAACCAAAGAGAATGCGGCATAAAACACAGAGGAGACTTAGTATGAAAAACAAGTGTACCCAAAATACAGAAGTATATTCACGCGTTTGCGGCTTTTTCCGCCCCGTGCAACAGTGGAATAAAGGGAAGCAGGAAGAGTTTGAGCAGCGCCGTGAGTATGTAGTAGAAAAAAGCGGGCGTCAGTAGTAGATAGCCATGCCGGTAAAAGGATTTCAGGGCACAAGTTTACTCGACTATCCGGCGCGAATTGCGGCGCTGGTATTTTACTCCAGGTGCAATATGTGCTGCGCGTATTGTCATAATGCCACCCTTGTTAATACCCCCGAGGAGTATCCCGACATCTCAGATGATGATGTGGTGGCTATGGTGGCGGCGCGGCGCAATTTTATCGATGGAGTAGTGATCTCTGGCGGTGAGCCCACCCTTGATGCAGCGATGCCACTCCTTGTAGAACGTTTGAAAGGGCTGGGGATGCTAATCAAGCTCGATACCAATGGGTTGCAGCCGCAGGTGCTAACGCACCTAATTCAAGACAAATTGCTCGACTTTGTAAGCTTGGATCTTAAGACCGCGCCGTTACGTTATCCTGCGCTTGGGGCGCCTCCCGCTGCAGCTGAAACACTTATGCATTCGATTGAGGTGTTGCGCAAAGCTGAGATTGAGGTGGAGTTTCGTACCACTTGTATGCCTGGATATGTTGGGGCTGACGATATTCATGCTCTAGGGAAATTGATGCAGGGCACAGAGTCCTGGGTGTTGCAGCAATTTGTGCCTGCGCATGCTATGGACGAAAGTGCACGCCATACGCAGCCCTACACTAAAGCACAGATGCAGGAGCTGTTGGGTGTGGCGCAGCAGTATGTTGACAATGCCGGGGTACGAGGAGTCTAGTGTTAGTAGAGCTATGAAGAAGAAACGGGATTTTACTGTACAAATGCGTACTTTGCGCCGCCGCCGCTTGTTTCTGTGGCTCATGGTGGCGATCTATATTCCCATGATGTGGCTGGTGCTGCACTTTGGCCAGTCAGATCGCATTGCCGGGGTGTTCTTCGGTGTTTGGGTCGTAGTGGTCGCTGTTGCTGCCAATCTCACCGCTTTTTGTCGCTGCCCGACATGTGGGAACTTTTTTCACATGAACGGACCTATCCCCATGTATTTGCGCCATTGCCTCCACTGTGGAATGCATATAAGTGGAGATGAAAAGCGCAATCACTTCCACAAGAACACCTGAGCCCGCAAGAATACCTGAACGGATAAGGCTGCACTGCAGATCATCTCTACAGTGCAGCCTGCTTTTGATGTCCTGATTTATTTCCCGCGCCAGGTGGGCTTTCTTTTCTCCAGAAACGCACTTACCCCTTCCTCTGCATCCTCACAGCTGCTCAGAGTCGCAAACAGATCATCCATAGCGTTGAGCTGCGCATGGTAGGGGAGGTCGGCCATGCGGTTAAAACCCTCCTTGCCAATTTGTAGTGCCAAGGGGCTTTTGTGTAACAGTTTCTGTGCCAGTTTGTCGGTCTCTGCCTCCAACGCATCATCGCTAACTACGTGGTTTATCAGCCCCAACTCCAGCGCACGTTGAGCGCTGAAGGGCTCGCCAGTAAGAACCATCTCCATGGTGCGTTTCTTCCCCAGGATACGCATCATTGGGACTGCTGGACCCAAGCAGATAAGCCCCACATTGATTGCAGTGGTGCCAAATTTTGCGGTTTCGCTTGCGACGGTAAAATCGGTTGCAAAGGCAAGGCCTGCCCCGTTGGCCATTGCATACCCCTGAACCGCAGAAATGGTAACTGTTTTCATCTGCGCCAGGGTATGGTAGAAGCTGTCTATCGTATACAGAAAATCGCGGTATTCGCGCTGGGATTTGTTCTTAAATTGATCTAGTGAGATCCCGGTGGAAAAATGTTTCCCTTCAGCGCGGATGATGACGACACGTATATTCGGGTCGTGCTCCATGTCCCATAGGGCGGTATCCAGTTGTTGGGCAAAGGGGATAGTGAACGTATTTAAGGCCTCAGGACGATTAAGGGTTATGCTGCCGAGGCCCCCCTCTTTCTGCGTGATGATTACTTCTTTCTCAAAATCCATTTCCACCTCCATTTTTAGAACAGTGTTTAATTCCGCGCATGGTAGCTTATGTCTGTTACAGATGCAATAGTGTATGTGGCGCAGAAGGTGGAGTATCTGCGCGGAAGTGTAGGGAATACTGTTTGGAAATGTCTGGCTGTTGAGAAGTTTGAAGCTGAATTGGGGGAGCACTAAAAGCCAGGCATTAAGGAGATTGGGCTTAAAAATCTCTTGGAATTTAAAGTGGGGCAGAAATAAAAAAAGCCCCGTGCAGGCACGGGGCTTTTTTGAATTTAAGGTAGGTAATGCTTAAATTTTGCTGACGTTGGCAGCCTGAGGACCTTTTTGCCCGTCTGTAATTTCAAACTCTACCCGATCGCCTTCTGCGAGAGATTTAAAACCGTCTCCAGAGATAGCTGAAAAATGAACAAATACATCGGGACCACCATCTTGCTCAATGAAACCAAAACCTTTTGCGTCATTGAACCACTTTACTGAACCTTGTGCCATTGTTTCTTACTCCTTTTGTTGCCGATCTACTATCGGTCTATTACTGCGTTTCCAGCCGGATTTCCGTGGAACGATACGTACCATAAGTCAAAAGAACTCCGTACTAAACTGAAAACATGCTGCACCCTACCACGGTGTTGATGCTTGTTGCAAGTAAATTGTGCGCCGTGTGAGTGTTTATTTATAGATTGTGTCACATAAACTACAAACCGAAGGCTATTCATGCGACGAAATCAACACTTCACGCCCTTTACTGGTCCCGTCTGAGGGGCCAACAATTCCCTCTTTTTCCATCTGCTCAATAATCCGTGCCGCGCGATTGTAGCCGATACGCAGACGGCGTTGAATCATTGAGATTGAGGCTTGCTGCGTCTGAGCTATTAGGGCAAGTGCTTCATCCCAGCGCTCGTCATATTCGTCAACTCCATCGGCGCCATTGCTATCCTGTTCCGGTGGGGGGGTGAGGATGCTGATGTCATATTCGGGTTTGGCTTGCTTAGCCAAAAACTCCACCACACGCTGTACCTCAAGCTCCGATACAAATGCTCCGTGAACCCGTTGCAAGCTTCCGGTCCCCGGAGGGAGAAACAGCATGTCCCCCATCCCTAGCAGGGTTTCTGCTCCCATGCTGTCCAAGATGGTTCTGGAGTCAGTGCGGGAAAACACCTTGAAAGAGATGCGGGTAGGGAAGTTAGCTTTTATAAGCCCTGTTATGACATCGACACTAGGGCGCTGGGTTGCCAGAATTAGATGAATTCCAGCAGCTCGCGCCATCTGAGCTAGGCGTGCGATATGTTCTTCAATTTCGCGTCCTGCCACCATCATAAGATCGGCAAGTTCATCTACTATTACCACTAGGTGCGGTAGATGTTCGTGTTCGAGTTCTTCATCTGTATCGTGAGCAACGTGCGTCGCATCCATTTGGGTAGAAGCTGGATCGACTCCCATCGCTTCTAAAGAATTCCCATCTGCTTCCTCTTCGGCTGCCGTTGCTGCTTCCAGGCGCGCCAGACGCTCCTGGTCTTTCCGTTCTTTGGCAAGCTTTTTGTTGTAGCCATCGATGTTACGCACACTCTTGTCCGCCATAAGTTTATAGCGCCGCTCCATCTCACGTACTGCCCAACCCAGGGCGAGTGAGGCCTTTTTAGGGTCGGTCACAACCGGAAGGAGAAGATGGGGGATCCCTTCGTAGATGGAGAGTTCCAGCATTTTGGGGTCCACCAGAATAAGGCGCACATCTTCGGGGTCTGCCTTGTAAAGCAAGGAGAGGATCATGGTGTTGATTGAGACAGATTTTCCGCTGCCGGTAGAGCCTGCAACCAGCAGATGTGGCATTTTAGTGAGGTCTGTTACTATAGGTTGGCCGAAAATATCCTTCCCCAAAGCCAGTGGTAGTCTGCCACCATGTTTGCGAAACTGATCCGAGGCAATGACATCTTTCAGGTACAGGGTTTCGCGCGTATTGTTGGGGATTTCTATCCCCACTACGCCACGCCCAGGGATGGGGGCAACAATGCGGATGGAAGTGGCGCGCAATGCCATGGAGAGATCGTCTGATAATCCGGCAATCCTATTTACTTTAATTCCCGGCGCGGGGGCAAACTCGAACATGGTTACTACTGGCCCTGGTTTAACTTCCACCACCTCGCCACTGATATTGAAATCCTTAAGCTTGTTTTCCAGAATACGCGCCATCGCCATCAGGGCGTCTCGATCCACCGGTGGAGGGGTGTCTCCATCATGGTCGAGAAGAGACAGGGATGGGGCATGGTAGGCGCCAGAGGTCTCGATAAAGTCAAAGACGGCTTGGGTCTCTGCTTGGGCTTCTTTTTTGCTGCCCTTGCCTCTTGTTTTGTTTTTTTGGTTCCTGATTTTTTTTGGTTCTGGGGTGGCAATGCGGGGTTCGGCCGCCTTGGCTTTCTGCTTTTCGCTTTTCTTCAAGGCTTTTTGTTGTTGGCGCTGTTCAAAGAAACGCGCCATGCGATCCCCTAGTCCGGCAAAAAATAGCGTGAGGGAGAAGCGGGTCATAATTATGGCGGAGACTGCGCAGCACACTAGAAGCACCAGTGCCGCACCGGCAGTATTGAGATATTCAGCTAGAAAATTGTGGAGTAGGCGTCCTATAGCGCCGCCAGCTTCAGCAATTTTTTCCTCTCCTAGGTTGATACTGTGGAGACGAAGGGCTAAAAGACCCGCACTGGATACGCTGAAAACTATAAAAGATATGATTTTATACGGGCGTAGCTTTACGGCACGAGCACGCAGAAGTCTCCACGCGAGGAAAAAAGCCATCAGCGGCAGCAATAACGCGGGGATGCCGATAAATTGGTACAGGATATCAGCGACATGTGCTCCGATAATCCCGCCGTAGTTATGGATCTCTTCCGGTGCGAGATTGTTGTTGAAGGACGGATCTGCATTGCTGAAAGAAGCCAGACACAAAAGCAGATATGTCCCCAGCGCGAGCCACGCAAGGGCGGCTATTTCACGGCGTAAACGTTGAATGCGCGATGTTTCAGGAGCTTGTTCCATGGATAGATGACTCAAAAATAAGAGTGAAATGTAAAAAGCTAAGTGGATACTTTCGCCTTAAGCTGTTGTGCGCAAGAATGTGGTTTGCCATCTTCTGTGTGTTACAGCTCAACACGCACACCAGGCACCTTAACTACCTAAGATAACACAAATACCGCGCATGCAACAGCCCAGCAATACAGGGCAAATATGCTCAATCGCTTACGCGCAAGGATGCGCAGGAGCATATGAATGGCAGCGAGACCACTGATAAATGCCATTGCCCCACCAGCCAGATACACAGGGATTTGATCTGTGGGCAAACTCTGCATGTCACCTACTGAGAGAAGTGTTGCTCCGGCGATCGCTGGCAGCGACAGGAGGAATGAAAAACGTGCAGCACTTGCGCCGTCGATTCCGCGAAACAGCAGAGCGGCAATGGTGGAGCCGGAGCGCGAGATCCCCGGTGCTATTGCGAGGGACTGCGCCACCCCGGTTATAAATGCATCGGTAAAGGTGATGCTCTCCATGGGGCGCTTCCCATGCCGCCAGCGCTGCGCCGTAAACAGCAGGGTTCCAGTTATCAGAAGCATACTCGCCACTGCATATATGTTGTGGAACATCGCAGTAAAGGTGTCCTTGAAAGTAAGACCAATTATCGCTGTAGGTATTGAGCCAAAAATTATCAGCAATAGTAGTTTGCGGTATTGTTTGCCTTGTGCGCTTTTGTTCCATGGAGCGAAACATAGGTTCTTGATATCATTGCTGAAATAGAGCATCACCGCAATTAAGGTGCCAAAGTGAAGGATCACATCAAATAAAATTCCTGGTTGCTCAAAATCGGCAATAAAGTGTTGTGCTATGGCCAGATGCCCCGAGGAGGAGACGGGGAGAAATTCAGTCAGACCTTGGAGTAGGCCTAGAAATATAGATTGTAACATGGTCATGGGTAAAGGTAATCCTCTGTAATAATTAAGGGGTTAATGATTGTGAGTGGCTACAGTTACATGGGGGCGATACCCTAGAGTTTTTTTGCATAACGCCACACTGTGTTTGTGTATTTCGGCATATAGATGATCGTGTTGTGCTGTTGCTCTTTTTGAGGGAGCCAGCTGGGCAACAATGTCCCGCGTTTGCTCCTGTAACTGGATTTTCAGTTCGGAGTGGAGGGTGTGGTTATTGATCCCACTCAAATGAACCGCAGTCGCTAGTACGGATGTCTCTGGAGGTGTGGAGCTAAAATACACACTGACGTGCACGCAGCCATCTCTGCCCATCCGTTTGCGTTCCTGTAGGTGAGAAAGCTCCACTTCTACCCCATTGTGCATATCTATATATGTAGGGAAGCACGAAATAGAGGGCTCAAGTTTTACCCCATTGCAGGAGAGTGTGGCCCCCATCCCATCTCGAAGAACCAGGGTGTTTTGCACTTCCACTCCACATTGCTGAGCTAGGTGCGCATGCTGCATTAGGTGGCGTTGCTCTCCATGCAGGGGGATAAAAAAGCGTGGTTTGACTAGTGCTATAAGTTGACGCAGCTCTGCGGCGCATGCATGCCCACTCACGTGAACATCCGCATTTGCGCCGGTGAAGATTTTTGCTCCCAGACAGTACAGCTGGTTCAACATAGCATTAACCTGTAACTCACGGCCGGGGATAGCGCGTGCTGAGATAACTACACTATCATCTGACTTTATCTGCACATGCGGATTCTCTCCTGCTGCTATCCGCTGCATGGCACTGCCTAGTTCACCCTGACAGCCGGAAGCGATAATGCACAATTTCTCCCTCGGGATGTACTCTGTAGCATGTTCTGCGCGGATTATGGTGTGTGGCCTTACGCATAAAAGCCCGAGCTTGAGCGCAATATTTATGTTTTCGCATAGCCCACGTCCAAGCAGAATCACTTTTCGACCTGCGTTTTCTGCGGCATTAATTGCCAGTTGGATGCGGTGGATATTGGAAGAGAAGGTGGAGATAAATACATTGCCGCTGCAGTGCGCATTTATGCGGGCAAAAGTCGGGGCAAGGTCGTTTTCAGAGGCACTAAACCCAGGTTGCTCCACATTGGTGGAATCCGCTAGCAGAGCTAAAACTCCAGCATCGGCGTAGCGCCCCACGGTAGCGAGATCGGTGGTTATCCCATCCACAGTGGACGGGTCTAGCTTAAAATCACCGCTGTGAATTATACACCCAGCCGCAGTGGTTATGGCGAGTCCCACTCCGCTGGGGATGGAGTGCGCGACGCTGAACGCTTCTATGTTAAATGCACCACAGCGGAAGGGTTCGCGTGGCTGGATCTGGTGCATGGACGCTGCGCATGAATGTTTGCGCTTGCGTAAACGAGCGCGGATCAACTCCAGAGTGAATGGCGTGGCATAGATAGGCGGGCTGCCTAAGTCGGTGAGAACAAAAGGGAGGGCGCCAATGTGATCTTCATGTCCATGGGTTATCACTATGGCACAAATGCGTTCGCGCTGCGCACGTAACCACCCGATATCTGGTAGAATAAGATCAGCACCACCAAGATCGGAATCGGCAAACATCATTCCACAGTCGACCAGCAGAATGCTCCCTTGGTGCTCCAATGCAAGGAGGTTCATCCCAATCTCTCCGGCGCCTCCAAAGGGGATGAGGCGTACCAGGTCGGTTCTGGAACTTATATCTGTAAGCATGAAACCTCGTTGCAGTGAATATTCTGTTCAGAGTTTTGTAGGTGGGTGGGTTTGCTGCGCCTAAAGCAACCCCGCTTGAGTAGCTGCATAACCCTACACAATTGGGCGAGAATTTACAATATAAGCGTAGCGCTAATCTCGATACGGCTTGTATTTTCGCGTCCTAAATCGGTTGACAAGATAAAAGCTATCATATACTCTGCCGCACCCACACTGTGGAATAGAAGTACAGTATGACGGAAGTGAGGTGAAGAGTATTGGAAATACAGGTAATGGACAACAACGTGGAGAAAGCGATCCGCGTCCTGAAGCGTAAGCTACAGCAGGAGGGTCTTTTCCGCGAGATGAAACGGCGCAAGTTTTACGAGAAACCGAGCGTAAAGCGTAAGCGCAAAGAGAAAGAGGCTCAGCGCCGTCTGCGTAAAAAAATGCGCCAGATGCAGAGTTACTAATCAAGCTGCACATCTTGCGTTTGCAACAAAAAAGGGGGAGGTCATATGACCTCCCCCTTTTTTGTTGCAAAGCCCAGAGAGAATGCTGTGGTATAGTTTCGGTGTCCAAATTTTCCTTCAAAATGGGCAGAATGACCCTTGTGAACCTGGAGCATTACGTGGCAATAGTGTTGTTGTGTATCAGCTGCTTAGGGGGTTTTATATCGGGGCTCCTTGGCGTGGGCGGTGCTGTAATCCTGATCCCTTTGTTGCTTTCGATCCCCCCCCTTGTTGGGGTGGGGGCATTGGATATGCATACCGTTAGCGGCATCACCATGCTCCAGGTGTTAACAGCCTCGGCGCTAGGAGCTTTTATCCATCGGCGCAGTGGCACCTTGCACCCTGCCGGAGTGGTTGCTGTTGGTGTCCCGCTTGCTGGGGGGGCCTTCTTGGGCGCAGTGCTCTCCAAATATGTTCACGCTGATGTGCTCCTGCTCACCTTTGGGGTTTTGCTGTTGTTTCCTTTTGTTCTCTTGCCTCCAGAACCTCAAGGACAAACAGATCATGGGGCGGGTGCGTTTTCTCCACATCGAGGCGGGTGTGTTTTAGTGGGGAGCAGTGTGGGGGTGATTTCAGGTCTCATTGGTGCTGGGGGTGGGTTTATTTTGGTGCCGTTATTGGTAACGGTGCTTAAGTTTCCGCTCAAGTTGGCGGTGGGGTCGAGCCTCGGGGTTGTGTTTATCGGTGCCGTATTGGGCGCAGCAGGCAAGGTTGCTACCGGGCAAGTGGTATGGGCCTACGCGATTCCGGTGGTTCTAGGTTCCATGCCTATGGTGCACCTGGGATCACTCCTATGCCGTCGCCTTTCACCGCGCCGCATCCGCCACTTGTTTCTGGCGCTGCTGGCGATAGTCGCGCTACATACTTGGGTCGATATTTTATTGCATTAGAGCTAGGTTAGGGTATTTCTTGTACTTCATGCGCTTGAATACGACCCCTTGAATTAAACATTTCAATCCGGCGGAGAGCAAAACAGATGGTGGCGCTTAACTCACATAATATAGCCGTAATGTTTTTTTCTCTCGCTATTTTGCTGGGGGTGGCACGCGCTTTGGGGGAGGTTGCGCAACGTCTGCGCCAACCTTCAGTGCTGGGGGAGCTGCTTGCTGGGGTAATTCTAGGTCCGACGATTCTCGGGCGTATGGCTCCTGCGGTAAGTGAAACACTTTTTCCATTGCATGGGGTTAACGCTATTGCCCTCGACAGCATCGCCACGTTGGCTATTGGGCTTTTTTTGCTGGTAGCGGGGATGGAGGTGGATCTCTCTACTGCATGGAAACAGGGGAAAACCGGGGGGAAAATTGGTCTGAGCAGCATTGCGATCCCGTTCGTGGTCGCAATGTTGGCGGCATTTATTGCGCCCGAAGCCTTGGGACGCATGCCGGGCTCAGATCCTCTGATCTTTGCCCTGTTTTTTGCTATTGCGATCTCCATCTCTGCCCTGCCCATAATTGTGAAAATCTTGATAGATATGGGGTTGTACCGCAGCGATCTTGGGATGGTCGTGATCAGTGCGGCCATTTTGAATGATATTATCGGCTGGGTGGTTTTTGCGGTAATTTTGGGTTTTCTCAGCGGTAGCACTGGTGCCGGAGTGGAGGTAGTGACGACCATTGCGCTCACGCTGATCTTCATTGCTGGAATGCTCACCTTAGGGCGTAGTCTGATACATAAGGTATTGCCCTTTGTGCAGGCGTATACACGTTGGCCTGCGGGAGAATTGAGTTTCGCCCTGATCCTTGGTTTTCTGGGGGCGGCATTCACCGAATGGATTGGAATTCATGCCATTTTGGGAGCTTTTATTGTCGGGGTTGCCATTGGAGATTCCTCCCATCTGCGCGAGCGCAGTCGGGTAATTATCGGAGATTTTGTCTCTTTTATTTTTGCGCCGGTGTTTTTTGCCAGCATTGGCCTAAAGGTGGATTTTCTCGCGCATTTCGATGTGGGCCTAGTGCTGGTGGTGTTGCTCATGGCATGTGCGAGCAAACTTGTGGGTGGAACTCTAGGGGCGCGCTGGGGCGGGATGTCACGGCAGGAATCTTTTGCGGTGGGATTTGCCATGGTCTCCGTTGGTGCTATGGGGATTATCGTAGGGTTGATTGCCCTCAATGCCGGAATTATTGATGAACGCCTGTTTGTCGCCCTTATTGTGATGGCGATGGTGACCTCCATGATAAGCGGTCCATCCATGTGTTTGATTCTGCACAAAGAGAAAAAGTGGAAACTCAGGGATGTGTTGTCTGCTAAACTTTTTATCCGTGGGCTACAGGCGCGCACGCGGCGCGAAGTTATCCGGGAGATGGTCACGGCAGTGGGCGAGGTTGGTGATCTGGACGCTGGTGCGTTGGAGCTGGCGGTCTGGGCGCGTGAAGAAGTTATGAGTACCGGCATTGGCAACGGTGTTGCCTTACCCCACGCACGTGTTGTTGGCCTTGATAGGGTGTGGGTTGCGGTTGGGATCTCCTCACGCGGGATCGATTTCGATGCCCCGGACGGGAAGCTGGCCAACCTGATATTTCTTATCCTCACCCCTGGAAACGACCCGAGTGCGCAGTTAGATGTTGCGGCAGAAATTACGCGTCGCTTCCGCGAGCCGGAGGCGGTTGTTGCTGCTTTGCATACCGAAAACTTCACCGACTTCCTCGCATTGATGAGTTCCGGAACTCAGTTGCGCTAAAAAAAGAGCGGTATCCTGTTTAAGACACCGCTCTTGGACATCAATCCACTTTGCGCGCAACACTTCAGGGGAGGGTGGGGAGTTTCAATCCTGCAATTTCTTCCACTAAACCCACCACCTGCGAGCTGTAACCGTACTCGTTGTCATACCACACATACAGCACACAACGGTCCTCTTCTACTATGGTGGCGAGAGAATCAAACACCCCAGCATAGGCAGAACCGACAAAGTCGCTCGATACAACTTCAGGCGAATTGGTGTAGTCGATCTGATCCTGTAGCTTAGAGTTTAGAGACACATCGCGCAGATGGGCATTCAGTTGCGCAACCGTGGTTTTCTCCTTCAGGCTCAGATTCAAGATTGCCATTGAGACATTCGGGGTGGGGACGCGGATGGCGTTGCCGGTCAGTTTCCCTTTTAACTCAGGCAGGGCTTTTGCTACCGCCTTTGCTGCACCAGTTTCGGTAAGCACCATATTCAGAGGTGCACTGCGTCCACGCCGCGGTTTGTTGTGGTAGTTGTCGATCAAGTTCTGATCATTGGTGTACGAATGGCAGGTCTCTACATGTCCATTCACAATTCCGAAACGGTCCGACACTGCCTTTAGAACCGGTACAATGGCGTTAGTGGTGCAGCTGGCAGCAGAGTAGATGTTCTCTTGTTCGTGGATCAGTTCATTGTTGATGCCGTACACAATATTAGGGATATCGCCTTTGCCGGGGGCGGTAAGGATCACCTTGGATACCCCCTTGGCCTGCAGATGGCGTCCGAGACCTTCGCGGTCGCGCCATTTGCCGGTGTTGTCGATAACAATGGCATCCTCGATTCCGTAGGCGGTGTAGTCGATGTTTTCCGGCGCGTCAGAGTAGAGGATTTTTATCATGTTGCCGTTCGCGATAATGGCGTTTTCTTCCTCATCGATCTGAATCACTCCATTGAAACGCCCATGCACGGAGTCGCGCCGCAACAAACTGGCGCGCTTGATCAGGTCATCTTCGCTTCCCTTGCGCACCACCGCTGCGCGCAGGCGCAGTTTGTCACCGCCACCGCTCTGCTCGATAAGGATGCGCGCCAGCAGACGCCCGATCCGTCCAAAGCCGTAGAGCACCACATCGCGCGGCTTGCACAGCACGGGGGTAGAACCGGTATTCATGGAATCAAGCTTGGTTTTGACAAACGCCGTTATATCGCTACCCTGCGGTTCTTGCATGAAGGCGCTGGTCAATTTCCCCAGGTCGATCTTGCAGGGTGCCAGATCCAGCTTGCTCAGCGCCTGGAGAACCGGGAAACTATCGCGCACAGAGATTTCGCTTTCAATAATCTGGCGCGCAAAGCGGTGTGCACGCAAAATCCCAATGGGCTGCCGATTGTTGAGTTTGCGCCCGTAGATGGTGGTGATCACTCCGCGGTTGCGATATAGATCGCCAATAATAGGAATCATCTCCTCGGCGAGCTCTAAGCGTTGCGACCAGTCTGTATAGTACTCTTCCGCTTTTGTTTTCATGATGTAAAACCCTTTTGTAGATGTGGTGGTTCGTTTTCTCGATAACCCTAAGATAGATATTGTTCTAAAGTAGCCTCAGGATAAATATATGCTCCCTGCCAAGCCATGCTCTCTAACAGACATACTTCTGTAAAATAAACCAACGTATCCTAGTGCAGAGGCAAAAGATTTTCAACTTCTTTAATATCCTGACCTTTCCCCACTTCCGTATCTTGAGGTGAGAAGTGGAGAGGAGTTGAAACAATCAGATGCTTTGCTGTAACGATCCATATAGATCGGGGTGAGTGAAAGTAAAGCCGCTTTCCTGCAACTTTTGCGGTACTGCGCGCGTGCTGGAGAGGAGCAGAGCGTCCGCCATCTCCCCTAGCAGTAGGCGTAAAGCGAAAGAAGGCGCTGGTAATACTGTCGGGCGTCCGATTACCCGCCCTAGGGTGGTAGTGAACTCCTTGTTGCGCACCGGTTCAGGAGAAACTAAGTTAACCGCGCCTTGCAGCGTGCGTTCCTGGATGATGTGTCCTATCGCGCGACATAGATCCTCAATGTAAATCCAACTCATGAACTGACGTCCGTTTCCCATAGGTCCACCCAGTCCCAGCTTAAATGGGAGGAGCATCTGCGGCAGGGCACCGCCATTGGGGCTGAGTACCATCCCCAAGCGGATATTTACCGTGCGAATTCCAGCTGTAATTGCCGGGATACAGGCGGCTTCCCATTCCTGGCATACCTGTGCCAGAAAACCACTTCCGCTCTTGCTTTGTTCGGTGAGTTCCTCATCCCCTCTGTCGCCATAGAATCCCACTGCAGAACCGCTGATGAGCAGCGTTGGCTTGTGCTCTTTTTCTGCCAAGCTTTGAGCCAGCAGGGTCGTGCCACTCGCGCGACTCATGCGGATACGCTCTTTTTTGCGTGTGGTCCAACGCCCGGAGGAGATATTTTCCCCCGCGAGGTGGATAACTACGTCGTAATCTGGGTTAGACCCCCAGCTTATTTCTCCTGTGTGAATATCCCACCACGGTTGGGTCTCACCTCGGGTACGTGACAGGGGGACAGTGGTGTGTCCACGTGCTTGCAGATATGCACATAAGGCGGTTCCAACTAGGCCGGAGGCTCCGGAAACAAGAATACGCATCAGTTTGCCCTCCACTTTTAGTAACTGTTCCTAAAAAAACACGCCACCCCATCCGTAGACATTGCAGCTGGAGTGGTTGCACAAGTTGCATCTATCCATTAAACTCCAGTTAACAGATGTGGTAGCATAGCAGAGTGGTCAGCCCCTTTAACCCTTTAAAAGAGCCACTTTGTATACCCTTAGCGCATCCTTGGCTGATACAAGCCAACGTTCGATTACTCACAACCGGAGGTAGTTTTAACTATGGCAGAACCAATCCATTACAGCAAGCTTGGCCTGGTAAATACGAAGCAGATGTTCGCGCGTGCCTTCGATGGCGGTTACGCCATTCCGGCGTACAATTTTAACAACATGGAACAGTTGCAAGCGATTGTAACTGCGTGTGCCGAAGGAAGGTCGCCGGTGATTATTCAGGTGAGCAAAGGGGCGCGCCAGTACGCCAACGCAACCCTGTTGCGCTATATGGCCATGGGAGCGGTAGAGATGACCCGGGAGATGGGGGTCGATCTGCCCATTTCCCTCCATCTTGATCATGGAGATTCGTTTGAACTGTGCAAATCGTGTATCGATTCGGGCTTTTCCTCTGTCATGATTGATGGATCTCACCTTCCCTATGCAGACAATGTTGCTCTTACCCGCCAGGTGGTAGAATATGCGCATCAGTTTGACGTCAGCGTAGAGGGTGAGCTTGGTGTCCTTGCGGGGATTGAAGATGACGTGGTGGCAGAGACCTCTACTTATACCCGGCCCGAGGAGGTGGAGGACTTTGTTTCCAAAACTGGTGTTGACTCCTTGGCTATCTCCATAGGTACCAGCCACGGGGCATACAAGTTCAAGCTCAAAGAGGGCGAAGAAGTGCCCCCGTTGCGTTTTGATATCCTCGCCGATATTGAGAAGCGCATCCCCGGATTCCCTATTGTGCTCCATGGTGCTTCCAGCGTTGTGCAGGAGTATGTCAGCCTCATTAACCAGTATGGCGGACGCCTGGATGGTGCGGTTGGGGTGCCGGAAGAGCAACTGCGTAAGGCGACGAAAAGTGCCGTGTGTAAAATCAATATCGATTCCGATGGCCGTCTGGCAATAACCTCCAAGGTGCGTGAATTTCTCGCCAACAATCCGGAAGAATTCGACCCGCGCAAATATCTGGGCGCAGCGCGCACCGAGTTGATAAAGCTAATCAAACACAAGAACGAAGCTGTGCTCGGGAGCGCGGGACGCGCGTAAAAACACCCGCCCACCCGCACGCGCAGCAGAAGCTGCAAGCAAGCTACAAACAAAAAAGGTGCCCGCCTTGGGCACCTTTTTTTATTGAGTGCAGGTGTTGGGTGCGGAGATCAAAAGATATTCTTGGAGTAGAAAATCTCCGTCATCTCACGGCGCAGCAATTCCTTGACGCGAGCTTTCTCCGTGTCAGAGAAGTCCTGCATTGCAGTGCCGAACAGATAGTTTTCCACTTCAAGTTCCTTCACCAACATTTTGGTGTGGAATAAGTTCTCCTGATAGATGTTGATATCCACACATTCATACTGATCCAGGGTCTTTTTATTGATGTATTGCTGGATGGAGTGAATGCGGTGGTCGATGTAGTGTTTTTTCCCCTTCACGTCACGCGTGAAGCCCCGTACTCTGTAGTCCATCAGCACAATATCTGATTCAAACGATTTAATCAGATGGTTCAGCGCTTTCAGCGGGCTTATGCGCCCGCAGGTGGAGACATCAACGTCAACCCTGAAGGTGGAGATGCCGAGTTTAGAATCGGTTTCAGGATAGGTGTGGATGCACAGGTGGCTCTTGTCCAGGTGTGCTAATACTTGGTCTGGTTTGGTGTCTACCGGCTCTTCCGCAATCAGAACGGTGACACTTGCGCCCATGGGCTCATAGTCCTGACTTGAAATGTTCAGAATGTTAGCGCCGATAATGTCGGAGACTTCCCGCAGAATTTTTACCAGGCGTTCGGCGTTGTACTCTTCGTCGATATACTCAAGATACTCTTTGCGATTTGCTGGAGCCTTGGCATAGCAGACATCGTATATGTTGAAGGATAGAGTTTTGGTTAGGTTGTTGAAACCGCGCAGTTTTATTTTACGCGGACGCTTATTGGTGTAGTTTTTTTTATTACGCACGGAAGGCCTCCTTCTGGTGCTGTGAGGGGCTGGAAACAAAAACCGAAATTAAGCACAAACTATGCGATTCTGGCAAGAGAATAGTACCGTTTCACTCTCTATTTACACATGTGTCTAGCTGCCTGATTAAATTGGGCTATTTGCAGTCTCTTTCTGCACAATCTTATGCAGACGTATCCCAAGTAAAAGTGCGGCAGTGCTCAGGCCACAGATCAGCCCGATCCAGAAACCACGTGCCGCCAATTCCAAGTGCAAACCCAAAAAATATCCGAGGGGCATCCCAACTCCCCAGTAGGATACGATTTGCAGCAACATCGGGGTGCGGGTATCCTTGAAGCCACGCAACGCCCCAGCACAACTGACCTGCAACCCATCGGGGATTTGGAACAGTGCTGCAAGAAGGAGTAAAGCCGCCGCAGCACCCGCCAGTTCGGAGTCTGGCGTGTACATGGCGGTAAGGGGCTTTGCGCTTGCAGCAATGAAAGTGCAACTTAAGATAGATATCCCCAGGGTGGTGATAAGGCCGACCTTCACAGAGCGTTTGGTGCGGCACGCGTGGTTGCGCCCGTTATTATAGCTTACGCGCACCGAAATAGCTGTAGCGATACTCAAAGGGATCATAAACATCATGCCGCTAAAGCTGATAGCGATTTGGTGTGCGGCTACTGTCTGAGCCCCAAAGCGAGAGAGGAGCAGGGCGATAATCGCAAAAATACTGCACTCGATAAACATCCCCACGCCAATAGGGATGCCAAGGCGGAGCAGGTAGGTGAGGATTTCTCCATTGGGGCGGGCGCGAAACGACAACAATTGCAGGTAGCGAAACAGGCGACCGCGCCAGAAAATAAGCAGCATCCCTCCCATCATCACCCACATGGTTGCGGCTGTGCCTACCCCGCATCCAACGCCGCCAAGGGCAGGAAAGCCGAGTTTGCCAAACACCAGCACATAGTTAACTACAATGTTGACTAGCAGCCCCACAAAGCTGATCAGCATGCTTGGGCGTGTGACTGAAAGCCCTTCGCTGCAGTAGCGTAACGCAAAACAGATCCCAATAGCGGGGAATCCCCATGAAACGGGCTTTAGATAGGCCATTATCAATGGTACAATGGAACCGTCTACCTTTAGCAGGATCAGCAATGGAGTGCAGTTGCGCAACAGAAATGCGGCGCCCAGTCCAAGAGCTGCACCGAGATAGAGCCCTTGGGGGATCAATGCACGGATGGTGGCGTTGTCTTTTTGCCCGTATGCATGGGAAACGCTTGGTGTAAGGGCATTGAGAATCCCCAACAGAAGAATGAAAACCGGAAACCATATACTCGAACCCACGGCAACTGCAGCAAGATCGGTAGCGCTGACTCTTCCCGCCATCAGGGTGTCCACAAAGCCCATACTTGATTGTGCCAGCTGTGCCAAAATCAGCGGAAAACTGATGCGCATCAGGATTTTGAATTCCATCCAGTTGAGTTGGGTGGCACGGTGTGAGGGGGGCATACGCAAAATCTTTCCGAGACGAAATAGAGAATCATGGGATGGCCTTGGGCTGGTACAGCGCAGAGGCGCTGGTGCGCTGTATTAGCAGATTCGGAAGCTTTTGTATAGTGGAGTATCAGGTGTACTTGAGTTAAGCAGGAGGGGTGATGCAAAAAGCTCTTATCTTAAGTGGGATTGGCCTAATAATGTTGGGGCTGCTATGGTCTTGGGTAGGGAAGATCCCCTTCGGACACCTTCCTGGAGATATCGTAATAGACAGACCAGGGCTGAAAATATATTTCCCTATTACCACCATGTTAATTGTCAGTCTGGTGTTATCATTGGTGTTGCGATGGTTTAAATAGAAGCTTGCAGTAGATATAAACTTACACGATTTATGGAGAATTTTAGCCCATGCATACCTTTAAAGTTGAACAGCACGAGGCGGGGCAGTCGTTGCTGCAATTCCTGCAACAGCGTATTCCTGCAGCGGGGCGTGGGTATCTGCGTCAGTTGCTTAAAAAGGGGCGTATCTGTAGTGAGGATGAGCCCTACACAGAGGATGCGCCGGTATCGGTGGGGCAATGTATAACCCTGGGTTCGAGTGCGCGACTGCAAGAACTGGTTAACCAGACTCCTGCTGCTGCTACTGAGTTTAATATTCTTTACGAAAGCGCGGAGATGCTGGTGGTGGATAAGCCCGCAGGAGTTGCGGTGCACAGCAGTAGTGGACACGAAGATGACAATCTAACCTCGCGCGTACAGAATTATCTGAAAGGGAAGCGCTTTCAGGTTGCCCCTATCCATCGCCTGGATGTGGGGACTTCAGGACCGGTGCTGTTTGGCAAAGGGAAAAAGGCGTGTGCCGCGTTGGGGGCGTTGTTTATGCGGCATGACGTGGAAAAGGTCTATGTCGCTCTGGTGAGTGGAGCACTGCAGGGAAAAGGGATTCTCGCCCACCCTTTGACAACCAAAGGGAAGGTGAAAGACTGTTTCACCACGTTTACTGCGTTGAAGCGCAGCGCAGATCTGAGCTTGGTAGAATTGACCCTGCTAACCGGGCGCCAACATCAGATCAGGCGTCAGCTTGCCCTCGAAGGGCATCCAGTTGTGGGGGATAGACGCTATGGCGGAATGGAAGTTCAAGGGCTGGCGTATCCTTTTCTTCACTGTTGCAGCATCGCTTTTGCCGACCCATTCTCTGGCGCACCGCTTAAAATTGAGAGTGAGTTGCCGCCTAACTTGCAGGATGTTGTTTCTGCGCTATTTTAATTGTACCCCGCACAGTGGCTGTGCATGTAGGTAGGGTGTTACTCATAAGCAACAAAGGAAGGGTTTTGTTATGGAATACTGGAATGTCTTTACTGAAACGTCACGCATCGCTTATTTCTCTATGGAGATTGGTCTGACTCAGGAGATCCCTACATACAGTGGAGGTCTGGGGGTTCTGGCCGGAGACACCATCAAAAGCGCGGCAGACCTTAATATCCCGTTGGTAGCGGTTACCTTGGCGAGTCGCAAGGGTTACTTTACTCAGAGCTTGGATGCAAAAGGCGTTCAGCACGAGGACCCGGTGGAGTGGGATATCTCCGCCCGTATGAAGCGGCTACCGGTCAGGATTACAGTGCCGATTGAAGGACGCGCGGTAACCGTGGCGGCGTGGCTGTATCGCAATCATAGTCCCGCCGGTGGAGTGGTGCCGGTGTTGTTTCTGGATACCGATCTGGAGGAAAACAACGCCGAGGATAAGACCATTACCCATAGACTTTATGGTGGAGATCAGCGCTATCGCCTCAAGCAGGAGATTGTCTTGGGTATTGGCGGAGTGCGGATTCTGCAGGCGCTTGGGTTTAGAGTGTTTCAGTACCATATGAATGAAGGACATGCTGCTCTTCTCACCCTCGAACTGTTGAGCCAAACGCGCAATGTACACGCCGGCAGTTGGATGAACACCTTGGATGTGGATCGCAAAGCGGTTGCGCGGCGCTGTGTGTTTACCACTCATACTCCGGTTTCTGCCGGGCACGACCGCTTCAACTACTCTTTGGTGCAAGATGTGCTCAGGGAAGATATGTTGCCACTAGACCAGCTGCGCGAACTGGGTGGAGATGTAGAGCTCAATATGACCACCTTGGCCTTACAGTTGAGCCGTTTTGTAAACGGGGTGGCGAAAAAGCACGGCGAGGTCTCGCGCGAGATGTTCCCAGGGTACGAAATTCATGCCATAACCAACGGTATCCATCCTCTGACTTGGGCCTCTGCGTATATGGTAGCGTTGTTTAATCGGCACATCTCCGGTTGGGCCTTACAGCCTGAGTTACTGGTACGGGTGGACAATATCCCCGATGAAGAGCTTTGGGATGCACATCAAGGAGCCAAAGCGTATCTGGCGCAGTATGTGAAAGAGGTGACTGGGCAGCAGCTCTTTCTGGATGTGTTTACCATCGGATTTGCCCGCCGCGTGGCAGCGTATAAACGCAATGACTTGATTTTTCATGACCTCAAACGTCTTCTTGCCCTTGGCAAAGGACGAGTGCAGCTGATATTTGCTGGTAAGGCCCATCCCCACGACAACGATGGAAAAGCTCTTATCGAGAACATCTATGCGGCAGCTGAGCGCCTCCACGGTGAGATTAGCGTCATCTATTTACCCAACTACTCCATCGATGTTGCAAAGCATCTGATTCCGGGAGTGGATGTATGGCTCAACACTCCCACCCGTCCGCTAGAAGCTTCTGGCACCAGCGGTATGAAGGCCGCACTGAACGGGGTGCCCAACTTCAGCGTCTTGGATGGATGGTGGATTGAAGGGCACATCGAAGATGTTACCGGGTGGTCAATTGGGGAAGAGACCAGTGCCAACACCAGCTCGGCGGAAACCAATATCGCGGATGCCGAGGATATGTATATGAAGCTGGAAGAGAAGATTCTTCCTCTCTACTATGAAGACAGACCTGGATGGATCCGCGTGATGAAAAACGCTATCGGTAAAAATGCATACTATTTCAACACCCACGTAATGATGCGGCGCTATGTTACCGAGGCGTATCTGCAGCGCTAATGTGAAGGATGTTACATTATGAGATATCACAATCTGGATCAGAATCAGGCTTATCATACGCTCCTGCATGCTTGTGTTGACGTGGATCTGAGTGCACTTTTAGATGCGCGCCGAGTTGAGGAGTACTCCTGCGCTATGGGGGGGGAGATGTACTTCAATTACGCTGCCACCCCCGTTACTCCACGTACGCTGAAGGTGTTGCAGCAATTGGCGCAGGAAGCTCAGGTGGTGGAGCAGTATCGCGCTGTGCTCGATGGCGTTGTGATGAATACAAGTGAACAGCGCATGGTGCTCCACCATCTCACTCGTGGGCAGTGCGGCGCACAGGTGGTACATAATGGGACAGATCTCCGTGAGTTTTATCGCAGCGAGCAGAAACGCTGTGCCACTTTTGCACGTGCGCTTCACGCTGGGGAGATCCGTTCTAGTGCTGGGGAGCCATTCACTCACCTGTGTCAGATTGGGATTGGCGGTTCTGACCTGGGACCAAGGGCTTTGTATCTTGCCCTAGAGCAAGAAGCACGCAGGGGCAACAAGCTGAAGATGGAGGCTGAATTTATCTCTAACGTTGACCCTGATGACGCCGCCGCAGTTCTGGCACGTCTTGATCTCTCCCGCACCCTGTTTATCCTGGTGTCTAAATCTGGTACCACGCAGGAAACCCTTACCAACGCCGCTCTGGTGCGGGGCACCCTGAAAGATGCTGGATTAGATCCCGCAGCGCACATGGTAGCGGTAACGGCGCAGGGGAGCCCACTGACGCAAGATGAGCACATGCTGGAGCGTTTTTATATCGACGACTTTGTCGGAGGGCGTTTCTCGTCAACCAGTGCGGTGGGGGGAGTATTGCTTTCTCTTGCCTTTGGACCCGAGGTCTTTGCGCACCTTCTCGAAGGGGCGCACCAACAAGATATGTTAGCCCTTGAGGAGGATGTTAAGGTCAACCCCGCCCTCCTTGATGCCCTACTCGGGGTATATATGCGCAACTGCCTCGGATTTAGTGCCACCGCAATTTTGCCCTACAGTCAGGCGCTAAGCCGTTTTCCCGCGCATCTGCAACAGGTGGATATGGAATCCAACGGTAAACAGGTTAACCGCTATGCTGAGCAGCTACATTATCCTACTGGGCCAATTGTTTTCGGGGAGCCAGGCACCAACGGGCAACATTCGTTTTATCAACTTCTGCATCAGGGCTCAGATGTAATTCCGCTACAGTTTATCGGTTTTAACTCCCCCCAAAGTGGTGGTGATAGAGTTATTGATGGAGTTACGAGCCAGACAAAGCTCAATGCAAACCTCGCCGCGCAGATCGTCTCCTTCGCGCGCGGACAGCAGAGTTCCGAGCGTAACAATGCATTCCCGGGAGGCCGCCCCGCAACCTTAATCCACGCGCCGCGTTTGACCCCAGCTTGCCTTGGCGCCTTATTGGCGCACTATGAAAACAAGATAATGTTCCAGGGTTTTTTGTGGAATCTCAACTCGTTTGACCAGCCTGGAGTACAATTGGGTAAGGTCCTTACTGCACAGGTTTTACGCGGAGACAGTACAGATAAAGTATTACGCGGGTATGCCGCTAAGCTTGGGGTAGAAGGATGAACCATCCCTGTTCCCTTGCCGAAACGGTTCCAATAATGAATAGGGCTTTGGCACGTATAGTGCATTTGGTTTGTTTTTCATTTTGTGGCGTAAGTTCATTGTAATGACGATGTGATTAAAGTGCGCACGCCTGATTAGGCTTGTGAGGCTTTAACTGGCGAATGGTGTTGATATTATGCTGCTTCTTGGCGGAGATGTTGGGGGAACCACCTCACGTTTTCAATTTAAAGATACTGAGGATGAAACCCGTTTTGGCGAAAAAATTACCTACCCAAGTGGGGCTTTTCCCTCTTTTTACGCTCTGCTACAGCATCTGCTGCAGCAGCATAATATCGCGCATGTGGATGGAGCGTGTTTTGGTCTTCCCGGTCCGATTACAGACAAACAGGTGGAGTTGACCAACCTCCCGTGGCACATCTGCGTCGACGAGATCAAACGCCAACATCCCATCGCGCAGGTTGAATTGATAAACGACTTCTATGCTGCTGCCCTCGGGGTTGATCTCCTTACTGCGGCAGACTATGTGTGCGTGTATGAAGGGGAGTATGATCCGAACGGTAATCGCCTAGTTATTGGAGCGGGGACGGGGCTTGGAGTGGCGCCGGTGTATCAGATCGGCGGGTGCTTTTATCCTCAACCGTCCGAGGGGGGGCACATTAATTTTGCTCCCCTGAACCAAGAACAAGAGATCCTCCTGCGCTGGCTGCATTCCCACTGGGATCGTATTTCGTATGAAAATATCCTCTCTGGCTCAGGGCTTGAAACCTTGTACCGCTTCTGCACAGAACAAAAACATCCCGCTCACCCACGCGCTCCTGCTGGCGCCACCCATGTCAGCGCTCCCGAAGTCCACCGCCTTGCTCTTGCGGGCGATTACGCGGCTAGAGAGGCGGTGCGCCTATTTGTAAATATATATGGCGCGTTTGTCGGCAATGCAGCGTTGATTTGGCCGGCGCGGGCTGGGATCTATCTTGCGGGGGGGATCGGCGCAAAATTGGTGGACTGGATGACGAGCGCAGAGTTTGTCAGTTTCTTTCTGAACAAGGGCACCATGCGCGCGCTGGTGGAAAAGATGCCCGTGTATCTTGTAATGGATGATATGATGGGACTTAAGGGCGCGATGTTGAAGGCACAAAGACTTATTTGAAGGAGCAGGTATGAAAAATCACCCACGAAATAATAAGCTCACCCACAATACCCTGGCGTTGGTTCTGGCTGGTGGCCAGGGAAGCCGCCTGCAAGATCTCACTCAGTGGCGCGCTAAGCCCGCAGTACCCTTCGGAGCGAAGTACCGTATTATCGACTTTGTCCTGTCCAATTGTGTCAACTCCGATATTCGCCACATTGGGATTCTGGTGCAGTATAAATCCCACTCCCTGATCCGCCACGTGCAGCGGGCATGGAACTTCATGCGTTATGAGATAGGGGAGTTTGTGGAGTTGCTTCCGGCACAGCAACGCCTCGGTAAAGAGTGGTATCAGGGCACCGCTAACTCTTTGTATCAAAATCTAGATATTATCCGGCGCCATAACCCGCGCTATGTTCTGGTGCTGGGCGGAGATCATGTATATGCCATGGACTACCGCGGCATGATAGACGCCCATGCTCAATCTGGCGCGGATGTTACCGTTGGATGCGTTGAAGTTCCCCGCACGGAAGCTACCGGTTTCGGGGTGATGTCGGTAGATGAAAACATGAAGATCACCAAGTTTACCGAAAAACCTATAGAGCCAGAAGCGATACCGGGGAAACCGGACAAGGCTCTAGCCTCCATGGGGATATACATTTTTTCACCCGACTTTCTGTTTGAAAAGCTTATTGAAGACCACGATGACCCTAACTCTTCCAAAGACTTTGGTAAGGATATCATCCCCTCCACCATTGGACGCGACGATGTCAGAGCTTATCCCCTTGAGGGGGAGGATGGCACACCCGGATATTGGCGTGATGTAGGTACGGTGGAGTCATACTGGAGCGCCAATATGGATCTATGCCACATTACTCCAGAACTTAATCTGTACAATCCAGAATGGCCCATCTGGACCTACCAGGCCCAGTTGCCCCCAGCTAAGTTTGCCTTTGATGATGAAGGGCGGCGCGGCGAAGCTATTGATTCTCTGGTTTCGGCTGGATGTATCCTCTCTGGTGCTCGGGTGAAGCGCTCCATCATCTCCAGCGATACGTTTATCCACAGCTATGCACTAGTAAAGGATAGTGTAGTTTTGCCTTCAGTAGATATTGGGCGTAACTGCCGGATTAACAGGGCAGTAATAGATAAATCGTGCATTATCCCCCCCGGTACCGTGATTGGGGAAGATCTTGAAGAGGATAAAAAACGTTTTAATGTAGATGAAAACGGGATTGTACTGGTTACCCCCGATATGCTCGGTCAGCACTTGCACACGGTGCGGTAGGAGCCGGGGCGGGGTCAATAGAGTAGGGTGTAATTTTATTTGCGCTAACATCGCATGTAGAAAGCATTGAAGTATATGGAAAACAACATAAATGTCGTTCTGTGCTGGCATATGCACCAGCCTCACTATCGGGATGCCCTCGATGGCACTTACCATCTGCCTTGGGTTTATTTGCACGCAATAAAGGACTATTCCGATATGGCGTATCATCTCGAAAGGTGCCCAGAGGCGCGGGTGGTGGTGAATTTTGCCCCAGTATTACTTGAGCAACTCAGTGACTATGCTGCGCAGATGCGCGCGTGGCTCAAAGACGGAACCCCAACTGACGATCCACTTCTTAACCTCGTGGCTGGGGTCACCCCTGTCGCTGCATCTCCGGATGAACGAGCAGACATCATTTCGGCCTGTCAGCGTGCCTTCGCTCCCACCATGATTGAGCCCTATCCGGCATTTCGTGCTCTGACGAACATCGCCAAGGGATTGTATCTCCATGGTAATCTCGATGTGATGCGAGTCGGTTATCTCAGCAGTCAGTTTTTTACCGATCTGTTGGTGTGGTATCACCTTGCGTGGATGGGGAGCAGCATAAAGAAAAACGATTTCCGCATTTCACGCCTGATGGCGCGGAAAAACAATTTTACCTCAGTGGACCAGACCCTCCTGATAGAGGTGTTGGCAGAAGTGGTTGAATCGATCATCCCGCGTTACCGCATTCTGATGGAAGCAGGACGCATTGAGCTCTCCATGACCCCATATGGGCACCCGATTGTGCCCCTGCTGCTTGATTTCTCCAGCATGCATGCAAGTCAACCCGATGCTCCAACTCCAGTACATCGAGAGTATCCGGGCGGAGAGGAGCGCGTCGATTGGCATATGCAGCACGGTTTCGAGGTGTTCGAGCAACATTTTGGCACGCGCCCCGCCGGGGTATGGTTATCCGAAGGTGGTATCAGCTCGGCAGCTATTGAGGCGCTAGATAAGTGGGGCATACGCTGGACCGCATCGGGTGAAGGGGTGTGGCGTAACTCCTGTAATGCCTCAAGCGGGGGTAAGGCGTTTCTTGCGCATAAAAATGGTCTCTATGCCCCGGTGCAACATGGCAAGAACGAATGTGTCGTGTTCTTTCGAGATGACGGGCTTTCGGATCTGATCGGGTTTGAATATAAAACCTGGAACCCCGATGATGCCGCGGCCGATTTTTGCGGACATCTGCACAATATCCGCAAAAACTTTGGCGCAGATGCCCCCAAACGGGTGGTGACTATTATCCTCGACGGGGAGAATGCGTGGGAGTACTACCCCGACAATGGCTACTCGTTTTTGCAGACCCTGTATCGAAAACTCAGCTCCGATCCAAACCTGAACATGACCACCTTCAGCGCTCTCCTAAGCACTGAGAAAGAATGTGCCAGGGTTAAGCTCGACACTATAGTCCCAGGCAGCTGGGTGTTTGGTTCTTTTTCCACCTGGATTGGGGAGAAAGATAAAAATGCTGCCTGGAACATGCTGGTGGAAGCGAAGAATTGCTTTGACCGCTCTGTAGCAGCGGCAGAACTGTCGGAACACAAGCTGAATGAAACCAAGGAACAACTTGCAGTGTGTGAGGGTTCAGACTGGTTCTGGTGGTTTGGGGATTTAAATCCTGCGGCAAGCGTACGCGACTTTGATCAACTGTTTCGGCGTCATCTTATCCGCCTGTATCAGATGTTGGAAATGGTTCCACCTCAGAACCTGAAAAACCCCCTTTCTCACGGAGGTGGGGACATGGAAAATGCCGGTACCATGCGGCGCAACTAATCTATTGCAACTGTTGTTATGTTGGCTATTTTTTTAATAACCCCTTTTATGCCCCCGAACTAGGGGAAATACGCATATACCCTAGGGGATGAAATTACAGAAATTGAGGTATTTATGCGTAAAGCAGGAGTGTTGCTCCATCCAACGTCTCTCCCTTCCGGGGTGCTGGACCAGCATGTTGAGCGTTTTCTCGACTGGATGGAGCAGAGTGGCTTATCGGTGTGGCAGATGTTGCCTCTGTCCCCGCCACATGCTGATCGGTCACCGTACCAAGCGTATTCATCTCATGGGATAGACCCTGCTCTTCTTCCTGCAGATATAACCTTTACCAAGGAGGACACGCCAGCATTTGAGGCTTTTAAACACACCCATGCTAACTGGTTGGAAAATTATTCTGTATTTGTGGCACTGCGTACTCACTTTAAGGATCGCCCTTGGTATGAGTGGCCTTCTGAGTTCAAACATCATGACGAAGCTGTACTTGAGCATTTTGCGGCTAAACATCGTCCTCTTATTGAGCGCCTGGAGCGGGAACAGTTCCTGCTATGGCGGCGCTGGAAAGAGATTCATCGTGATGCCAACCAGCGCGGGATTGAGTTGTTGGGAGATATCCCCATAGCCGTTGCCTACGACAGCGCCAATGTATGGGCGAACCATCACCTGTTTAAACTGGATGAAAACCTAAAACCCACAGTAGTCGCTGGGGTTCCGCCTGATTATTTCTGCGCAGAAGGGCAGCGTTGGGGCAACCCGCACTATAACTGGGATGTGATGCAGCAAGAC
>Ga0265295_1001111_pt1 | contig 49238 bp, 42 predicted proteins | sample Munlansysbiofilm_FD_192503 | JGI IMG/M metagenome (GOLD analysis project Ga0265295, IMG submission 192503) | Leachate microbial communities from a municipal landfill in Southern Ontario, Canada - Methane capture system biofilm | ecosystem: Engineered > Solid waste > Landfill > Unclassified ...
GATTATTGAGGGTTGAAGAATTATTATGCATGGGGATGAAGCTCAGGATGCTGGTTTGCGCTCGGCACTGCGGCGTTATTTTGGTCACCGTGATTTTCTCGGTGGCCAGGCCGAGGCGGTGCGGCGTATCCTGGCGGGTGAGGAGCTCTGCGTGGTGATGCCTACCGGGGCGGGCAAGTCGCTGTGCTTTCAACTGCCTATTTTGCTGCGCCCTGGCTATGGCTTGATTATCTCGCCCTTGATCGCCTTGATGAAAGACCAGGTGGACGCTCTGAACGCGCGCGGACTGCCGGCAGCCTGCATAAATAGCAGCATGAGCGGCGATGAGCAGCGCACAGCGCTGTATGCAGCCCTGGAAGGCAGGCTGAAATTTCTCTATGTTGCGCCGGAACGCTTCAGGTCGCCGAGCTTTCGCGAGAGACTCGAAGGGCAGCCGCCCAGCCTGCTGGTGATAGACGAGGCGCACTGCATTAGCCAATGGGGGCATGATTTTCGTCCGGACTATCAGCTTATCTGGAGCCAATACGCCTTGCTGGGCAAGGTGCAGGCCTGTGCCTTTACAGCGACAGCCACCGAGGATGTGCGCCAGGATATCAGAGAACAGCTGGGGCGCCCGGAGATGCTGGATCTGGTGAGCGGCTTTAAGCGCGATAACCTGTCGTTCCAAGTGATACAGTGTCGCGGCAAACGCGACAAGTACGGTTTTTTGCAAAGCCTGCTGGCCAAGCCCGAACCCACCCTGATTTATACCTCGACCCGCAAGGAGGCCGAGGCACTGTACGAGCGTTTCAAGATTCGCTACTACCATGCCGGCCTGGAGTCTGGCGCTAGGCAGGCAGCGCAGGACTACTTCAGCCAGGACCGCTGTCCGGTGCTGGCCGCCACCAATGCCTTTGGCATGGGCATAGACCGGGCGGACATACGCCGCGTGCTGCATTTTAATATGCCGGGCAGCCTCGAGGCATACTACCAGGAAGCCGGCCGAGCCGGCAGGGATGGCAAGCCGGCACAGTGCATCATGCTGGACTCCACACAGGACCAGTATATACAGCAGTACCTGCTGGGCATCAACAACCCGCAGCCAGAGCTGCTGAAGGCCATGCATAAGTACCTGCTTGAACAGCACAAGGCCGGCATGCAGGAACATTTTTGGCAGGATGCGGCCCGGAGGCTGGACTTTCCCATGGCGGAGTCGGAGAGCCACCTGCAAAGCGCTCTGCGCGTGCTCGAACGGCATGGCATCGTGGAAAAGCTGTATATGCCCTGGGGACATGGGCAGCTTAGCTTTCTGCTGCCGCTGAAAACCCTGCTGAAAGAACACCAGGGGCTGCGCAGCCAGCGCTCGCAATTCGTCTCGCGGCTGACGGCATTTTTTCTGCAGAAGCAGATAGGCAGCCTCTGTTGCGCCATGAGCGAGCTAAGCGGGATTTGCTCGCTGCCCCTGGACCAGGTGGAGCGTGTGCTGAAGTATTATCACGGCGAGCTGCTTTTCTGGCACGAGGCCGGCGCTGGCGAGTTTTTGCGTCTGAGCGAGAAGGGGCGGGAGGACAAGTTGCACATCAACCTGCGGCAGCTGAGCAAAAAACGCGGTTTGGCGGAGAGCCGCCTGCAGGCGGTGTCGAACTATTGCCTCAGCAGCCGTTGCCGTCAGGCTCATATCATCGCTTATTTTGGCGAGAAGCTGAATGGCTGGCACTGCGGCTGCTGTGATGTCTGCGCCGGCGCCAACGAGGAGTTTTGGCGGGCGGCGGATAAAAACGAGCTTTCCATGGCCGGCAGCATGCTGCAGGCCCTCGAGCTGGTGGACGGGCAGTTCGGCAAGAGGCGCTTTCTGGCCATGCTGCTGGGGCGCGATGACGACAATCTGGACCTGCAGACGCATCCGAGCCGGGGTCTCTGTGGTGTGATGGGCGAAAGCAAGGCCGACAAGCTGCTAGTAGCTTTGGAAAAGGAAGGCTATATGCAGCGCAGCAGCGGGGAATACCCCTGCCTGGAACTAACCCGCAAAGGCCTGAAAGCGCTGAGCGGCGATGTGGAAATCAGGCTTGACTTGCTGAAGGGGGGAGGACACGAAGAGACACGAAGACGCACGAAGGCACACTAAAGAATTATGAAAATTTAAATTGTTAAAGTTGAGTAGTTTCTGGGCAGTATGTAGACCCCCATCCAAAAAGGTCATAACGCCGAAAAGCCGTTAGTAGCGCCCCTACAGGGCGCCGGATTCGGGGGGGGCTTTTACCCAGGGTGGCGCTCGGCTCCTACGGAGCCTCGCTTACCCTGGGCTACATTAGGTTGCCCCTTCGGGGCGCCAAATGGACTTAATCACAGAGAAAAATTATATTTCCTTCCAAAAACTGCGTTTTTCAGGAGAATTTTGCTTTTGTGGTTAACTAAATCAGGGGCAATATTACTGGCAAAATCAGAATCATCTGATGAATTGTACCGCAAAAAAGAGCTGTTTTGTCTTTAGCATAATTTACTATAAAGCATCTTATCTACTTGCGCCGTAGGCGCATAACCATGCTTAACCCCAGGCTTCAGCCTGGGGTGCAGACAGCCATCAAAACCGGCGCCTCGTAGAGGCGCTACTATGCCCCCCCTTTTTTGGCCGGGGTTTATGTACAAGAAAAACCCGGATAAACTGTATAGCAAGAAAGCGAATCTGCTCAGCAAAGTTTAACAATTTATTTTTTCACAATTCTTAAGTGCTGAAGGGGGGAGGAGGGGGGAGGACACGAAGAGACACGAAGAGGCACGAAGGCACGCTAAGTGTGCAGAAAAAAGATTATTTAGATATTACAGTATAGGGTTTAGCCTGAGTTTATCATTATAGGAGGGTTTGATTTTCAGCTCTCGACCAGTAAAAAAGAAATATGACTCCCCTGACAGCCTGCGTTCGGTGGGCTGGACTAGCGCACGCAAGCTCGAGCTTACTGCGCCGGGTCGCCCTTTTCGTCTGCAGGACGGCTCCGTTTTGACTGAAGTCGAAGTGGAGTACGAGGTTTACGGCGACCTGCGCTTGGCTCAGGACAACGTGATTCTTATCGCGCACGCACTTAGCGGTGACGCCCATGTGGCCGGCTGGGACGGACAGACGCGCAGCAACGGCAGGCTGTGGCGGCAGAGCCGTCCGGGCTGGTGGGATGCGGTGGTAGGTCCGGGCAAGGCCATAGACACGGAGCGTTTTTGCGTTATCTGCGCCAATGTGCTGGGCAGCTGCAATGGCAGCACGGGGCCGGGCAGCATCAATCCGGCCAGCGGTAGACCCTACGGGCTGAGTTTTCCTGCGGTGAGCATCGCCGACTGGGTCGAGATGCAGCGTCAGCTCTTGGACCGCCTTGGGGTCGAGCATCTGTACGCGGTCTGCGGCGGTTCTCTGGGCGGACAGCAGGCGCTGGAATGGGCCTTGCGTTATCCGGGGCGCGTGGGCAAATGCATCATTTTGGCCTCCGGGCCGAAGTTGCCGGCCCAGGGGCTGGGCTTCAATATGGTGGCCAGGCATGCCATTATGCATGACAAGGATTTTGCCGGGGGCGACTATTACGAGGGCAAGCCGCCGCTGCGCGGTCTGGAAGCGGCGCGCATGCTCGGGCATATTACTTATCTTTCCGGCAAGGGGATGGACCGCAAATTCGGTCGTGCCCGTCTGAGGCAGGAGCAGGAGCCGGAGCAGTTTGACACCGAATTCGAGGTGGAGAGCTATCTGCGTTATCAGAGCCGCAGCTTCGTGCAGCGCTTCGACGCCAACAGCTATCTTTATATCACTAGGGCGATGGACAGATACGACGCCGCCGAGACCTGGGGCGGCGGCGACCTGGTGCAGGCCTGCCGGCGTATCACGGCGGAGATGCTGGTGGTCTCGTTTTCGAGCGACTGGCTGTATCCGCCGGATGAATGCCGGGATTTTGTTGACGCCATGCTGAAGGCGAAGCTGCCGGTGACCTATGTGGAGCTGGAAAGCGCCTCCGGGCATGACGCCTTCCTGGTTGACACCGAGCCGGTGGGGCGCCTGCTGCGCGCCTTCCTGCTGGCGCCTAGCAGAGAACGTAAAATCATGAAGTACTGAGTGGCCCCCCGTCCAAAGAGGCTTTGAGCCACAAAGGTACACGAAGGGGGAGGACACGAAGAGGCACGAAGGGCCACGAAGGCACACGAAGGGCTTATGCGGCGCCTGCGGCGCCGCATAAGCCGCTTGCCCGTTTTAGTTTGTTGGAAAAAGGGAGCCGGCAAGGATGGCGGTGTTCGAAGAGGAGAAGGACACGAAGGGGGGAGGACACGAAGACACACGAAGACACACGAAGAGACACGAAGACACACTAAGTTGGCTATTTTGAAAAAACACGAAATATGTCTGAAGGGCTTGAACAATTCAGTATTGCTCCGGGGCTGTTAAAGGTCTTGAATGAGCTGGGCATAGAGTCTGATTTGGATTCTTTGCGCCGTGTTCTGGAGCGTGCCGGCTATCTGCAGGCTCGACATCGGGAGACTGCCGCGGATTTGACGGCGCGCTGGCAGGATGCGGTGATCGCCAGTATGCTGCTGCCGGGCAGTTCGGTGCTTGACATAGGCTGCGGCGAAGGCGACTTGCTGCTGCGCCTGGCCGACGAGTGCCAGGCCTTTGTGCAGGGGGTCGAGCGCGACCAGGAGGCGGTGATACGCTGCATAGAACGGGGCCTGCCTATATATCACAGTGATCTTGAGAAGGGCCTAGGCTCTTTCCAGGACCAGAGCTTCGATTATGTTATCCTGCAAAACACAGTGCAGACGCTGTATCACGCTCTGGATGTGCTGCGGGAGACGCTGCGCATAGGGCGCTTCGCAGTCATTAGCTTTCCAAACTTCGCGCATTGGCTGGTGCGCCTGGTTTTCAGCCTGGGCGGCAGGATGCCGGTGACCCCCGCCCTGCCCTATGACTGGCATAATACGCCGAATATACATCTTTGCAGCATCGAGGATTTTCTTGACTGGTGCCGCGAGGACCAGGTGAACATCCTGGCCTCCTGGGTGCTGCTCGAAGGCAAGGTGCTCGAGTATAAGCCGGAGCATAATCTTAGCGCCGAAGAGGCGGTTTTTTTGGTGGAGTCATCCCAGTCTAAAGGATAAGGCATGCCTGAACCACCCAGTATTTGGCTGATTGCCGGCGAGGCCTCCGGCGACAACTACGGCGCGCAGCTGGCCGGCGAGCTTTTGCGGCGGCGTGCGGAGCTGCGCCTGAAGGGCATGGGGGCGGAGCTGATGCGCCAGGCCGGCGTGGAGACCGTGGTTGACTCCAGCGAGCTGGGCGTGGTCGGCATTTTGGAGGTCATCAAGCACCTGCCCATGTTTATCGGTCTTTTTCGCCGGATTTTGGCTCAAATCTGCGCTGAGCGTCCGCAGTGCGTGGTGCTGATAGACTATCCGGGTTTCAATTTGCGTCTGGCTAAGGCTTTGCGGCGGCATGGTATTCCGGTGGTTTACTATATCAGTCCGCAGGTCTGGGCTTGGAAGAAGGGTCGTATTCCTAAGATTGCGGCGACGGTGTCGCGCATGCTCTGTATTTTTCCCTTCGAGCCGGCGCTGTATGCCGGCTATGAGATGCCTGCCGAGTTTGTCGGGCATCCGCTGTTGCAGATACTGTCTCCGCTGCGGCAGCTGGCAGTGCCGCGGCGGGAAAACCTGGTTTTGCTGCTGCCCGGCAGCCGTAGCGGCGAGCTGAAACGCCTGCTGCCTATATTGCTGCATACCTGCGCTTTGCTGCATGAGGAAAGGCCGGAACTGTGCTTTGAAATGCCGCTGCAAAGACAAAAAAACCTGGAGTTGGCCAGAGAAATACTGGCGCGGGAAGCGAAAAGGCTGGTTTTGCCGGAGATCAAAATGAGCGTCGGCGAGACGCGGCGGCGTATGCTCGAAGGCGCCGCCGGTATCGCTGCGAGCGGCACCGTGAGCGTCGAAGCGGTGATCCTGGGGCTGCCGCTGGTGGTCTTCTATAAGGTCAATGCGCTGACCTGGCAAATCGGCAAACGCCTGGTGAAGCTGCCCTACGTGAGCATAGCCAACCTGGTGACGGACTCCTGTGTCTTCGAGGAATGCCTGCAACATGAGGCTAACCCGCAAAGGCTGGCAAAAGCCCTAAAGGATATATTGCCGGGCGGTGAGAGAAGAGAACTGGTGCTGGAAGGCATGGGCAAAACTCTGCAGGAACTGGGGGGAGATAGCGACGTGGTCGGCAAGGTGGCTGCGGCTGTGTTGGGTACGAAGGGATCCGAATGGGGAGGACACGAAGAGACACCAAGGGGCACGAAAGAACACTAAGGGTCAAACGGCGGCTCTGCGAGCCGCCGCTTGACCAGAGCTTCCTATTAGCAAAAACAAGGTGATCGGTTGGGAGAAGTGGGAGCCGGCAAGGATGCCGGCGATCCCAGGGGAGAGACACGAAGGGGGGGGCTTGATGTGCGTGATTTAACTGTAAGTAAGATGAGTTTTTAGATATGGGTTGTGTAGGGGTCACTGTGCTGGGTAGCGGTAGCAAGGGTAATGCTATCCTGGTGCATAATGAGCGTAGCGGACTGCTGATAGACGCCGGCTTTAGCCTGCGGGAAACACGGCGGCGAATGAAACAGTGCGGGATTTGTGAGTCATTGGTAAAAGGCATCCTGGTGACGCATGAACACCGGGACCATGTCTGCGGCCTAAGGGTCTGCGCTAATCATTTTGAGGCTCCGGTATATGCCAGCCGGCTTTGCGCCGAACACTTGCAGGCCAAGGACGATAAGCTGAGGGTGAATGTGATTTTTACCCCGGGCGAAGAATTCGAGCTGGCTGATTTTTCGGTGCTGCCGTTTTCAGTGCAGCACGACGCCGTGGAACCGGTGGGATACGTGCTCAGTAGCGCCTCGCGAAAAGTGGGTATAGCAATGGACCTGGGACAGTTCGGTCAAATGGCGGAATACCAGCTGCGTAGCTGTGATACGCTGGCCCTGGAAAGTAATCATGACCTGGACCTGCTGGCAGCGTCAAAACGGCCCTGGAGGCTGAAACAGCGTATACTTGGCTCGCATGGACACCTGAGTAATGTGCAAAGCCAAGAGCTGCTGGAGAAAACAATCTCGGATAATACGCAAAACCTGCTGCTGGTGCATATCAGCAGGGAATGTAATACATATGAACTGGCTGAACAGGGCGCCAGGGAAAAATTGGCCGAGCTGGGCCGGGGCGATGTTAGCCTGCACGCCGCTAAGCAGGACGAGGTGCTGCCTACCGTATGGGTTTAAAGCCACGAAGGGACACCAAGGGCAAAGATAAGATGCTGAGGCTAAGAATATGTTTTGTCGTTTAGGTATGATTTTGTGTTTGCTGGGCACTGCGGTTTTGGCGCAAAGCTCAATGAGCCGGCTGATTAATGCCGCTAAACACCTTGAGATACAAACTATGCCTAAACCCGCCTGGGCTGAATTGAAAGAGCCAGTGCTGTTTCGGGTGGCCTGGCTGAGTGATCTGCATATCACCGATAAAAGCAGCGAGGACCTGGTGCGCCAGGCATGTGAACTGGTCAGCGGAGAACTAAAAGCGGAGCTTTGCTTTATTAGCGGAGATAACTGCGGACTGCCAGCAAGCGCACTCGAGGAAATTGAGGGCGACAGCCTGGAATTGCGGCGACAACGCTGGCTGAAAGGCTTCCTGGACCGGTATCTGCCCGGCGGCTATGAGATAATCCCGGGCGATAATTGGCCCTGGGAGTTTGAACGGGTCTTTGGTGCCGAAAAGAAAAGCTTTACTTATGCCGGCTTCCATTTTGTCTTTATGACGCCGGATGAACAGGCTGCGCAGGAAGGCTGTCTGACATATAAGGCGGACAGCCTGGCCTGGCTGGAGACGCAATTGCAAGCTCATCAGCGGCGCCCTAGCTTTGTTATCACACATGAGCCGGTCTATCCGCCCTGCTTTCTGGATGCCCCCAAGCTGCAAAAGCAATTGCAGGACCAGCGCCAGGTGCTGGCGGTTTTCAGCGGGCATCTGCATCTGGACCTGGAATTCAAGGCGGCGGCGCATTGGCAGCAGTTTTGTGCTCCCGCCATAGGGCGCAGCCACCGGCCCGGATTCAAGCTGCTGAGCTTCTGCCGCGACAAGCTGCTTGTCGAGAGCTATGAATGGCAGGCGGAGACAAATGGCTTTGCCGCCGTGGACAAGTGGCAGAAGGTGGACATACCCGCGGAACTGCAGGAGGTCCTGCCGCTGGCGCCAGCGCCGGAGGGTTTCAGCAAGCAGGATGTGCAGAGCATGCCGGCGCGCGCCAGGCAAAAGAATGCCGCCCTGGGCGAGCGTGCCGCCGAGCTGAGCAGCATGAATATGGCCTTTGTCCTGCAGTTGATGCTAGGCGGTTTTCTTGGGCAGTGAGAGCGGCGCGGGATTTTTACGCATGGCCGCATAACGGTGCAGGGTGGCTAGCAGGATAATCAACGCGGCAAATATAAAAGTGGCATTGGTGCTGCTGAAGGCGGCAATCAAACCGCCTAAAATAGCCCCGCTTATGCCGGCTATGCCGACCACGGCTTCGTTGATGGATAAGTAGCGGGAGCTCTTGCTGCTGTGCACCAAAGCAAAAAACACCAGGGTGAAAAAGAAAAAACTGCTGTAGCTGCCGTATAAGACCGCTGCCAGATAAAGCAGCGGCAGGGTCTTGGCAAAGGCAAAAAGCAGACAGCCAAGCAGGCCGGCCAGACCGGCCCAGAGGGCGAGGCCGGCGCGGTACATCCAGAGCCGGCTCCTGATTAAAAGCAAGGCCCAAAGCACCTGCATTAGGCTGACTAAAGCCAAAATGCAGCCGGCATGAGCCTTGGCGATGCCCAAATCAAAGGCCAGCTTAGGCTCGAGGGTGCGTACAAAGGAAATGGTGACGCTGCCCAGGCCGGCTCCGATCCAGCCCAGCCAGGCGTAGTCCGGGTAGGCGCTGTAGTCGGTCTGCGGGTGGGAGGCAGATGGCTCGGGTTCGGGTTCGGGGGCACCTGCGGCGCCCTGCCCCGGCTCGGGTCTGAGCTTTTGCACCAGCAGTACGCCGAGCACCAGGCATGCCGACAGCGCGGCATTGAGGTAGAAGGCCAGGCGCCAGGGCAACAGGGCAAAGATGAAGGGGCCAATGGCCATGCCGGCGCTCCAGGCGGCAGTGTACATGGCGGTGGCGTAAACTATGCCGCCGGAAGAGCCGCGGCGCTCGAAGCTCTTCATGAAGACCTGAAACGGCGTGCAGTATAAGGCGCTGCCAACGCCGGTGAGCGCCACCCATAGGTAAACTAGGCCCAGCCTGGGCAAACTGACAAAGGCTAGTGATACCAAAGTGAGGACCACAGCGCCGCTGATGATGATGCCAGGGGCGTTTTTTTCGTTGACGACGCGCCCAATAAGCAGCGAGACAAATGAGTAAACCAAGGCCCACATCGCCATCGTGCCAGTGATGAGTACGGCACCGGCGCCAGACTCGGAAAAACGCTGCGCGCTAATGAAAAATACCCCGCCTAGTATGTAGTTGATGATAACCGGGAATAAATAAATAAAGATGCGTAGCAAGACCGTCTCCTGTTTCGGGTGAAGACATAATATAGCCGGGGTTCCGGGGGGGAGGACACGAAGACACACGAAGGAACGCGAAGGAACACTAAGGGAACGGGCTTGTAAGTTGTGGCTTGTGACGGTATTTTATAGCTGTTTAAAGGAGTTTGCTGATGACACTCACCGTAATTTGTGCCTTGCTGGTTTCTGGGCTGCTGCTTTTTTTCGCCGAGCTGCTGCTGCCTGGCGGGGTGATGGGGGTCTTGGGCGCAGTCTGCGTGGTGGCCGGCCTGGCCGGGGTTTTTATGCGGCAGGGCTTTGGCGCCGGGCTGCTGGCGACCGTCTTGACTATGGTCTTTGCCGTGGTGGCCGGCGCGCTCTGGTTCAAATACTTCCCTAAAACTAGCGCCGGCAAGCGCCTTCTGGTTGAGGGCGAGGCCGCTGAATGGCGTAGCTATGATCTGAAATACGCGGAACTGCTGGGGCGCGAAGGGGTCTGTGTTACTATGCTGCGACCCTCCGGCAAGGTGCAAATTGATGAACGGCGATATGATGTGGTGAGCGAAGGGGATATACTGGAGGCGGGTACAGTGGTGCGAGTCATCGAGGTGGAGGGTAATCGGATCGTGGTGGAAAAAGCCTAGAGGAAGGGAAAGGACACGAAGGGACACGAAGAGACACGAAGGGGCACGAAGGGACACTAAGGGCCTGACTGCGGCCCTGCGGGCCGCAGCCAGGCCAGCGCTTCCTAATTTTTAGGGCTGGCTTTTTCGGTCGGGCAAATAATTTGGACGGAGTGTTTTATTTTTTTAGTTTTGTTTAAAGAGGAGTAATCATGCCTATTTTTATCATTCTTGGGATTGTTGCGGTCATTGCGCTGTTGGTGATGGGCTCGGTGATGTTTCATTTTTTCGGCATTTGGATTCAGGCCTGGGCCTCGGGCGCCTCGGTTTCCTTTGTCACCTTGGTTGGCATGTCGCTGCGCAAGATACCGCCTGCCTTGATCGTGCGCGCCTATATACAGCTGCGCAAAGCCGGTATCGTAAGCATCAGCAATAATGATCTGGAGTGCCACTACATGGCCGGCGGCGATGTGCTGAAAGTGGTGAATGCCTTGATCGCCGCCGACAAGGCCGGCATTAATCTTGACTTTATGCGCGCCGCCGCCATAGACCTGGCCGGCAGAGACGTGTTTGACGCCGTGTGTACCAGCGTTAATCCGCGGGTGATTGACTGTCCGGACCCGAGCAAAGGACGGGTCTCCATAGACGCAGTGGCCAAGGATGGTATCCAGGTGAAGGCGAAGGCAAGAGTGACGGTGCGCACCAATCTGGACCGCCTGGTGGGCGGTGCCACCGAGGAAACAATTATCGCGCGTGTCGGCGAAGGCATCGTGAGTACCATAGGCTCGTCAGACTCATATACCGCAGTGCTGGAAAACCCGGACTTGATCTCGAAACGAGTGCAGGAAAAAGGGCTGGACAGCGGCACCGCATTCGAAATACTGTCTATAGATATCGCCGACGTGGATATTGGCGACAATGTGGGCGCGCGCCTGCAAGCCGAACAAGCCGAAGCGGATACGCGCGTGGCACAGGCAAGGGCCGAGGTGCGCCGGGCCGCGGCAGTGGCCCTGGAACAGGAAATGCTGGCCAAGGTGCAGGAAATGCAGGCTAATGTCACCGCCGCTGAAGCCGAGGTGCCGCTGGCCCTGGCTAGCGCCCTGCGAGAAGGTAAAATGGGCGTGATGGACTACTATAGGCTGGAAAACATTAAGGCGGATACCGATATGCGTAATAGCATAGGCGGCGGAGAGACAGGGGAGAATACAAAGCACACTAAAGTATAAAAAGGCTGTGCCGTGGAAATATGCGGGTGATTTTATGAATAACTGGATTGGACTGCTCGTCTTCTTTGCCGTGGTCATCGCAAATGTGGTCACGGAACAGAAAAAACTGCAGAAAAGACGTGAGCAGAATAGCGGGAAAAACGCCGCGCCGCCATCGCTGCCGTCGCCGGAGTCTGGCTCGGGGGAAAGACGAGAGCGTAGCGGCGGGCTGCGTGAGTTTCTTGACGAGATACTGCAGCAGCGCCTGGAAATGGAAAGGACGCCTGAAATCAAGGAGAGTCCGCCGGCAAAACCGCGCCCGCCGGTGGAGCCGCTGCCTGAGGCGAAGCCGGCTCCGGCTCAGCCTCTGCTGCGCAAAGTGACTAGACTGAAAGCAGCCAGCTGGCGTAAACGCGGACTGAAATGCAGTAAACGCGAGCTGCGGCGCGCGGTGGTCATGAAGGAGGTACTGGGGCGGCCCTTGGGGCTGTAGGAGGAGTACGCAAAGGCGCAAAGAAAGGGGGGCATAGTAGCGCCTCTACGAGGCGCCGGTTTTGATGGTTGCCTGCACCCCAGGCTGAAGCCTGGGGTTAAGCATGGTTATGCGCCTACGGCGCAGGTAGATACGACGCTTTGTGGCTATATGCCTACGGCGCAGATAGATACGACGCTTTATGGCTATATGCCTACGGCGCAGGCAGATACGACGCTTTGTGGCTATACGCCTACGGCGCAGATAGATACAACGCTTTGGTAAATTGTGCTAAAGAATAAAATGGCTCATTTCTGCGGCACAATTCACCTGATGATTCTAGTTTTACCAGTAGTATTGACCATGGCTGGTTAATCACAAAAGTAAAATTCTCCTGAAAAACTCAGTTTTTGGCAGAAAATTTAATTTTAGACGAAGACGACTTCGTGTGACTTTGTGTGTCTTAGTGTCCAAAATCCTGCTGGGTAACCTTTTTGGACGGGGTGTAGAGAAGGAAGTTAAATGCAGAAGATAATATCCTGGAACGTGAATGGCATACGGGCTTGTGAAAAAAAAGGTTTTTTGGGTTGGTTGAAGGAAACCGGTGCGGACTGTGTCTGCCTGCAGGAAACCAAGGCGGAGGAATCACAGCTGGGCGACAGTCTGCTGAAGGCGCAAGGCTATAAATTCGCGCTTTTTCCGGCGGAACGCAAGGGCTATAGCGGCGTGGGCACTTACTACAGGGAAGAACCGCTGAGCCTGGAAAATATGGGCTGCGCAGAGTTTGATGTCGAAGGCAGAGTGATGATCCTGGAATACCCGCAGTTCTATTTGCTGAACTGCTACTTTCCAAATAGCCAGGAGGCGGGCGCCAGACTGGAGTATAAAATCGATTTCTGTGACGCTATCCTGGAAAAATGCCTGGGCTTGCTGGCTACAGGGAAACAAGTGCTTATCTGCGGAGACTATAATATCGCACACAAGGAGATAGACCTGGCAAGACCTAAGGAAAATGTGGGCAGCCCGGGATTCCTGCCGGAGGAGCGGGCATGGATGGATAAATTCGTGGCCGCCGGATTCGTCGACAGCTTCCGTAAATTCAACTCCGAGCCGGAGCACTATACCTGGTGGTCGTATCGCTCGGCGGCACGCAAACGCAACGTGGGCTGGAGGATAGACTACCATTGTGTCAACCAGGGCTTTGCCGGCAGAGTGGCCGCCGCCGGCATACAAGCCGAGGTCCTAGGCTCAGACCACTGCCCGGTGTATATAGACCTGGAGCTGTAAAACCCGGCTTCCGCTTTTTTGAGCTTTGCTTAATTGTTGTTAATGATTTTGTCGAGTGTGCTCTGAAATAGGTGCTCGATGCTTTGGTTGGTGACCAGGTCTAGATTTTTTATCAGGCTGGCGCGCAAATCGGGCCTGGGCTTCAAAATCTGATAGGTATTGGAAAATTTCTCCATGCATTTGATGACGTTATAGGATGGCCTGATGGGATAAGACCCGGTAAGCGGGTCCTGCATCTGCTTGATGATGAGCTTGTCATACTTGCCGTTGAGAAAATTCTCCACCCTTTTGCGCAGATTTATATTGCAGCAGCGGGTCTGGCCGCACTCCCATTTTCTGATGGTTGACCAATTGATCTGCAATAGCATGCCTAGTCGCTGATAGGGCAGACCGAGTTCGAGACGCTTGGCTTGCAGACGGCGACGCAAGGCCGGGGTGAATACGCCGTCGAACTTGACAATTTTAAGAGAAGATTTCTGGTTCATGGCTGGCCTCCTGACAAAATTGTGCTGTGGATGGACATAAGCCGGGCAGTGGCTTAGGCTCAATGTAGTGCCGGACTAGCGCTTTGCCGGGAAATCCGGGTGTATTCCTAAAGACGCCTAAAACTGAGGGCGGAAGAGCCAGCTTGGTGTTGCTTTGTGTGTCTTAGTGTCCTTCTTCTTCTTTCATTTCAGTTGGGATAATTTATGCGTAGCATGACTGGTTATGGTCGCGGGCTTGCGGAGAGTTCGGGCAACTCGGTAAGCATAGAGCTTTCGGCGGTTAATAGCCGTCGTCAGCTGGAGATGCGTTTCACCCTGCCGCGTGAACTGGGCAAGCTGGAACCGCGGCTGCGGCTTTTGCTGCAGGAGCGGCTTTCGCGTGGCAGCCTGAATGTGACACTGGGTTATCGCTTGAATCCGGAACAAAGCAGCTTGCTGGCTAGCATAGACCTGGCGGCAGCCAAGGCGGCGGCGGAGCTGCTGCGCCAGGCGGCTAAGGTCAGCGGCCTGCGCTGCGAGCCGAGCATAGCGGACCTGCTGGAAATACCCGGGGTCTTGCTGAGCAATGACAGCGCGCCATATGAGCCGCTGCAAGAGCTGGCCGAAAAAGCCCTGCTGGACGCCGTCGCCGAACTGGATATCATGCGCCTGAAAGAGGGAGAGAGCCTGCGCCTGGACCTGCAAGAGCGAGGCAAAAATCTGCAGCGGCTCTTGGAGCAGATACGAGCCAGGGAAGACGAGGCGCTGCAACAGCAAAAGCTGCGGCTGCAAGAACGTATCGCCAAACTGGGGCTGGAACTGAGCCTGGAAGACGAACGCCTGGCGAAGGAAATTGTCTTCTATGCCGAACGGGCAGATATTAACGAGGAAGTAGTGCGCCTGCATAGCCACCTGACTCAGTTTTTCGAGCTGTTGGAAAATGCCGGGGAGCCAGGGCGTAGCCTGGACTTCCTGGGACAGGAGATGAACCGAGAGATCAATACGCTCTCTGCTAAAACCGCCGACCTGAATATAGCCGGCATGGCACTGCAAATGAAAGGCGAGCTGGGAAGGATAAGGGAGCAGATAATGAACGTGGAATAAGAGGGCCACGAAGGGGGGAGGCCACGAAGGGGGGAGGACACGAAGACACACGAAGGAACACGAAGGGGCACGAAGGGGCTTCGCGGCGGCCCTGCGGGCCGCCACAAAGCCCGGCTTGCCTTAGTTTGTCTGCCGATTCGTCCGATACGTCCGATAAGTCCGATGATACGTCCGATACGTCCGATACAATATGCGTAACGTCCCCACGGTTATTTTTTCTTTACTGCTTATTTTAAGCCTGCCCCTGGCTTTACGGCGCGGCGGGCCAGCAGGGCGGCAATTCCGTTTTTTTGTTTTTAATACGCTGTGTGAGATACAAGTTTGGGACGATGACCCGCTGAAAGTAGGCGGGGTGGTCTCAGCCGCAATGAGCGAACTGCAAGAGCTGCATGACAAATTGAATATTTTTGCGGCCGACAGCGAGCTGTCGCAATTGAACCGCAGCGTACCTGGAGAATATTTCGCCTGCAGTAAGAGCCTTTGGCAGTGCCTGCTTGCCGCGCAGGAGGCCTATGAGCTTAGCGAAGGCGCTTTTGATGTGACAGTGGCTCCGCTGATGCGTCTCTGGAGCTTTGGCAAGGAACACGCTGAGAGGCTGCCTAGTGCAGATGAGCTGCAGGCCTGCCTGGCCGCGGTGGGCTTTGATAAAGTCAGCCTGGACCACAAGAGCCGCAGCGTCGCCTTGACAATGCCTGGCATGGCCCTGGATATGGGCGGACTGGCCAAGGGCTATGCTCTCGACCGGATAAAAAGCAGAATGGAAGGCGCCGGCCTCAATTGCTATATGCTGAATTTCGGCGGCAATATATACTGTTCGGAAAAGCCGCCGCCGGGAAAGAAATATTTCAGCATAGGCATACGCAGTCCGGAAAAGAGCGCTGAGCTAGCGCAAACCCTGCATCTGCGCGACCGCTTTGTCTCGACCAGCGCCAATTATGAACGGGGCATCAGCCTGGGCGAAAAAAAGATAGGGCATCTGCTGGACCCGAAAAGCGGCTACCCGGTAGCAACGGAAGGCTCGGTGACAGTAATCTGCAGCAAGGGGATATATTCGGATATATTCTCCACGGCGGTTTTTGTCGGCGGCAGGGAGCTGGCCGACAAGCTGAGCCGCGAAGTGGAGAATACCGAGTTTGTCTGGTTGCCTTAAGTGGCGCCCCTACAGGGCGCCGGATTCGGGGGGGGGCCTTCACCCAGGGTGGCGCTCGGCTCCTACGGAGCCTCGCTTACCCTGGGCTATCTTAGGTTGCCCCTTCGGGGCAGCAAATGGACAGAATCTCAGCCTCGCATAAGCCCTTCGTGTCTCTTCGTGTCTCTTAGTGTCCTCCCCCTTCGTAAGCTTTTGTGATGAAATTCAGGCGTTTATTTTTGTGTTGCTTTGGCCTGGCATTGTTTCACGAGTTGTTCGAATTCTCTGCCATAGCTGACAAAGGTATCGAAGCGTCTTTGTTGCTGCAGGGCGGTGTCCTCGGGGTTATCATCGGCATGGAAGACGGTTGCCACGTGCGGTTCGATTGAGAAGCCGCCATCATAGCCCTGGCGGAAGAGGTCTATGAGTATGGCTCTGACATCGCCTTCGCCGTCTCCGGCGAAACAATATGTGGTTACCGGTTCGCCTTTTTCATTTATCAGGGCGGTGCCGTCCTTGATATGTACATAGGTTATATGCTCTTTGACTTTGCTGTAGAATTCCCATGCCGACTGTGTATGATATGGCGGTTTTCCTATGCGCCGCAGGGTAAAGACCGGGTTTCCGGTGTCAAAGATAAGCTTCAGGTTCTCATGATTGACCGCTTCGAGCAGCTTAAGGGTATGCTGCCATGACATGCCGCCGTAGTTGCGGCAGTTTTCATGTCCATAGACTATGCCGGCATCGGCGCAGCGCTGCACCAGTTCTTTGACTTTGCGGAAGATTATCTGCTCCAGCTCCGGGTTGTCCGGTTCTTCATCGGAGGCCGGCACATAGCTCATGCCTCGGATGAGCTTGATTCCCAGCTTTTGCATGCGCGGCAGGGCGGAGTTCAAGTCGTTTAGGTCTTTTTGGAAGTCCTCTTCGCTGCGAGCCTGCCGGCTCCAGTTGGCCACCGGGCTGCCAAAGCAATTGATGCGCAGCTTTGCCTCGTGCAGGGATTTCTGCAGGAATTCGAATTCTGCCTGGTCGAAGCTGGCCAGGTTTTTGCCTTCGACATTGCGCAGCTCGATAAAGTCCCAGCCCAGGGTCTTGATTGCTTTTATTTGCGTGGCCAGGCTATTGCCGGCCTCATCTGCAAAACCAGATAAAAACATATTTGTACTCCAGGTTAATTTAGAGCCCGTCCAACAGGAGGTGGGGCATAGTAGCGCCTCTACGAGGCGCCGTTTTTGGGGTATCCTATTCCCTAGGCACTTCGCGCTCCGCGCTCCGTGCCTAGGGTTATTTTAGTATGGCGCTCCGCGCCATGAGGAGAACACATTTTCCGGGAAAATGTGTTCTCCCCCTTCGTGTGCCTTCGTGTCTCTTCGTGCCCCTTAGTGTCCTCCCCCTTCGTGAGCCTTTGTGGCTCAAAGGCTTTTTGGACGCAGTCTAATTTAGAGCCCGTCCAACAGGAGGTGGGGCATAGTAGCGCCTCTACGAGGCGCCGGTTTTTGGGGGTATCCTGTTCCCTAGGCACTTCGCGCTCCGCGCTCCGTGCCTAGGGTTATTTTAGTATGGCGCTCCGCGCCATGGGGAGGACACATTTTCCGGAAAAATGTGTCCTCCCCCTTCGTGTGCCTTCGTGTCTCTTCGTGCCCCTTAGTGTCCTCCCCCTTCGTATGCCTTTGTGGCTCAAAGGCTTTTTGGACGCGGTCTAATTTAGAGCCCGTCCAACAGGAGGTGGGGCATAGTAGCGCCTCTACGAGGCGCCGGTTTTTGGGGTATCCTATTCCCTAGGCACTTCGCGCTCCGCGCTCCATGCCTAGGGTTATTTTAGTATGGCGCTCCGCGCCATGAGGAGGACACATTTTCCGGGAAAATTACAGTTATTCATGCGATTTCATCGTTTTTTCTGTTTTTTTGAGATGAAAACAGATTGTTGGAAATCTTGTAATTGCAGTTTGTCTGCTTAATCAGCTTCCCCTTTTGTTCTTTTGTGTGCCTTAGTGTCTCTTATTGGCTTTTCATTTTTTGCAGCAGGTACTTAGCCGAGACGACTCTTGTTTTTCCATTGGGGCCGCAAACGACGGCTTGCTGTCCGAACTTGGCTTTAATTTCCATTTCTCGGCGCACCGCCTCTTGCAGAATTTCTGCTGCTTTGCGGGTTGTTTCCTTGGTGTGTTGTGAGGTCATGCCAACTCCCTTTTCATTTGTTCAAAGATAAGCGGCTCATAAACCTGTATGCCATTTTTATCCATGTCGAAGATGGTTTTGATATTTTCCTCTGAATTATCCAGGCAATGCAGTGCGCTGCAGACCTTGCCGAACTCGAAGAGATTGGCCAGGCTTCTAGGGTATCTGCGCTGCACGGTTGCCGGCGGGATGCCATGACCGCCATGTTTGATGCGGTACTCGACTCTTTTGGCGGAGATATCGGCATTAGGCAGCCAGAGATAGAACAGTTCGACCCGCCAGCCATCCTTGATCCATTCCTTGGCACGGCGCAGATGCGTTCGTCCGGCCAGTGTGGTTTCGAAGGCGAAGTTTTCGCGCAGTCGTATTTTCTCGTTGATGATCTGCAGCAGTATCCTGCCTGCCCGGATTCTGGCGGCCTGCATATTCAGCGGTGACAGCCCTTTGGCGATCTCGTCGGCATTCACAAAGTTAAGGCATTCGGCGATTTTGGGCAGGTACTGCATGGCAAAAGTGGTTTTGCCGGCGCCGTTAGGTCCCGCTATAATATAGCAAGTGGGCTTTTTTTGCATGGGCTGTGCTCCTGTCAAGGATACAATATAGCCCATTTTTAGCGTAACAGAGTCCGATGCCAGGGGAAGACAAATGCCGGGGACGGGTTTTTTAGCATTCCCATTGTTTGCCGGCGGCTCCGAATTGGCTTTTGGCGGGCATATTTTCCGCGATTTTGCGCATGGCTACTTCGCCGCTGCAATGGCAGGCGACCAGGTTTTGCAGGGGGAGTTTATCGAGTTCGCGCAGGGTGGCCTGCAGGCGTTGTTGACTGGCATTGACCAGGTGCAGGCCGCCCAGAACCAGTTTGAAAACGCAGTCCGGATATTGTTTTTGCAGATGCCATAATATATTCACGATACCGGAATGCGAGCAGCCGCTGAAAACGAACAGCTCGCGCTGCCGGCGTATGCAGAGCAGGGTCTCGTCCTCAATAGGATCAGCGATTTCGCCGTTTGTGTCGCAGAAGAAGGGGCCGCCGGTATCCTCGAATCCGCTGATTCTGGGGATTTCGTTAAAGAGGCGCACTTGCTCGCAGAGGCTGAGTGCGCCTCTGAAAAACTTGGTGTTGCGGTGATTTTCCAGCGCCAGCCTGGGGCTTTCCGGAATGGCGATATCCTTAGGCTCGCCATTGCGAATGGAGTAGCGTTTTTTGAGGATATTAGGATGAGCCAGCACTTGCAGTTTGGGCGCGAGTTTAAGCAGGGCTGCAAGGGCGCCGACGTGGTCATAATGCCCATGTGAGACAATCAGGTAGTCAAGCTGCTTTAAATCGAGGCCGGCTCGCTGCGCATTGCGCAGCATCAGGTTTTCGTCGCAGCCGGCGTCCAGCAGTATCTGCTTGCCCTGCAGCTCCAGGTGCAGGGCAAAGCCATGCTCGCCTTCATATCCCGGCAGAGCCAGATTATCGCTGAGCATAGTGATTTTCAGGCTCTTGGGCATACAGTTTCCGGTTAGAATCCCGTCCAAAAAGGTCATAACGCCGAAAGGCCGTTAGTGGCGCCCCTACAGGGCGCCGGATTCGGGGGGGCTTTTACCCAGGGTAAGCTCGGCTCCTGCGGAGCCTCGCTTACCCTGGGCTATATTAGGTTGCCCCTACGGGGCACCAAATGGACTTTTTGGGGACACGAAGAGACACGAAGGGACACGAAGACACACGAAGGGACACTAAGACGCACCAAGTTTAGTGGTCGCAGACATTTTCTCCGCCTTCGAGGCTGCCGTCCAGGTAGGCCTGGACCAGGGATTCCGGGCTTTGCGCCGCGGCTCCCACCAGGACCTCGACGCCCTGCTGCTGGAAAAGCTGCTGGGCACGTTGTCCCATGCCGCCGGCAATCACCAGTTTGACGCCTTCTTTTGACAGCCAGGCCGGCAAGACGCCGGGTTCGTGCGGCGGCGGGGTCTTGTCGACACGCGAGAGGATGCTCTTGGTGTCCGGGTCGGCTTCGAGTATGGCGAATTGTGCGCAGTGTCCGAAGTGCATGCAGAGCTGTCCGTCTGCAAGCGGAATGGCGATTTTTAAGCTCATGATATGGCTTCCGGTGTAAAAGTAGGGTTTATTTATTCAGTTAAGTTCGAGCAGGGGCTTGATTATTTCCTGCATGATTTTGGCGCTTGCCGACTCTGCGAACTGCTGCAGAAATGGCTTGCCCATGTCGGCGGCCAGCGCGATCTGCGGGTCCATGGGTATGGCTCCCAGGAATGGCAGGTTCATTGATTCTGCGATTCCACGTCCTCCGCCTGGCGGCAATATTTGGGTGATTTCGCCACAGTTTGGGCAGGCAAAACCGCTCATGTTTTCCACCAGGCCCAGGATTTTCAGGTTTATTTGTTTACAGAAGCTGACTGATTTGCGCACATCCACGGTGGCGACTTTTTGCGGGGTTGTGACGATGAGTGCGCCGTCTAGTTCTCCTATGTATTGGCATACCGAGAGCGGTTCGTCTCCGGTGCCTGGCGGGCTGTCTATGATGAGGTAGTCCAGTTCTCCCCAGACGACATTATCGAGGAACTGCTTGATGACCGAGATTTTCATTGGTCCTCTCCAGACCACGGCCTGGTCGGGGTTTTCGAGCAGCAGCCCCAGCGACATGACTCTCAGGTTTCCCAGCTCCACCGGCATAATATCGTTTTGCAGGCTGATGACCTTGGAGTTTTCCAGTCCCAGCATAGTTGGCAGGCTAGGTCCGTGAATATCCACATCCAGCAGTCCGACTTTTTTACCTTTTGCCGCCAATGCGCTGGCCAGGTTGACGGCGACGGTGCTTTTGCCTACGCCGCCCTTGCCCGACATCACCAGGATTTTGTGTTTTATCTGCGCCAGCTTCTGAGCCAGCTTCTGCCTGGCTTGAAACTCGGCCTCGTTCTCGTGCTGCATACGGGCACCAAAGCCCCGCGCGGCGTCCTGTCCCTCCGACATAATTGCGTTCCTTTCGCGTTTTTTTATTGCGTAATCAGTTCCAGTGTCCGGCGACATTGGCATCGCTGGCTTCTTTCAGTTCGCCTTTGCGATATAGTTGCAGGGCCTCTTCGACGGTGGCGGCGCTGCAGTTGTAGACCTTGATGTCGGCGGCCTGCAAGACCCTGAATGCCTTCGGCCCGCAGTTGCCGGTGATGAGGGCGTCGACCTCCTGGTCGGCGACGGTTTCGGCGGCCTGTATGCCGGCGCCCTGGGCGGCCTGCAGGTTCTGCTGGTTGCTGACCACAGTGAATTTATCGCTGTCAAGATCATAAATTAGGAAGGCGGCGGCGCGTCCAAAACGGCTGTCCAAGGGCGCTTTCAAGTCAGTACCCGAGGTAGTGATGGCGATCTTCATCTTGTGCTCCTAAGCTTGATGAAAAGACTCTGGCCCAGAAAACCCGGAGCGGCTCTGGGGATATGAATATACTATAAGGGAAATTTTTGACTCTGCTAGATATTTGGAGGGGACACCGAGACTCTGGAAGAGGCTGTCGCAGGCGGCATTTTAGCCGCAAAGGGGGATTATATTAGACCGCGTGCAAAAGGGGGAGGACACGAAGACACACGAAGAAACACGAAGTTGTCTTCGTCTAGAAAAGGAGTGTATATGCCGATTTTAGCTATTCCCGAGGGCTTGCAGAGCAAGCTTTGTTTTTTGGGCGCGGATATTCTGCCAGAGCTGTTCGCTAGTCTGAAACAGTTTTGGCCGGGTCTGAGCTATGTCATGGTTGCCGACGAGAATACCTGGGCGGCAGCCGGCAAAAAGGTTGACGGCGCCCTGCGGCAGGCCGGTTTTATCGGCGCCGAGCCGGTTATATTTCCGGCAAATCCGGTTTTGCACGCGGATTACCGGCATGTGCCCGGCCTGGCGCGGCGGCTGCAAGGCAAAGCCGTGCTGGCGGTGGGCGCCGGAACCATCAACGACTTGGTGAAAAGAGCCAGCTTCGAGGCGGAATGCAAGGGCTATCTCTGCATGGCCACAGCCGCGTCAGTGGACGGATATACCTCGACAGGCGCAGCCCTGAGCGTGGAGGGCTTCAAACAAACACTGCCATGCCCGGCGCCATTGGTAACCCTGGCAGATACGGCAGTGCTGGGAGCAGCACCGCCGGAAATGACCGCCGCCGGATACGCCGACCTGGCCGCCAAGCTGCCAGCCGGTGCAGACTGGTTTATCGCCGACGCCCTGGGGGAGCAGCGCATCGACAAGCAGGCCTGGGATCTGGTGCAGAAAAACCTGCGAGACTGGCTGGCGGAACCGGAAAAATTGCTGGCGCAGGACGGAATGACCCTGCAAGGACTCTTTAGCGGCCTGGCACATACCGGCTTCGCCATGCAGCTGCTGCAAGACTCGCGTCCGGCCTCCGGCGCGGAGCATCTGCTCAGCCATATCTGGGAGATGCGGGGCTTGAGCTGCCGAGGCCTGGAGCCTTCGCATGGCTTTAAAGTGGCCATAGGAAGCCTGCTGACTAGCGCTATGATGCTGGAGACCTGCAAGCTGGAGGCGGAGGAACTGCAGCGGCAGTGGCGCGAACAGGAACCGCTGTCGGCTGAGCAGCGGCGCGCGCAAATCGAAACACAGCTGCTGGGCAGCGCCGTGTATGAGCCTAGCCTGGAAATCGCCATGAGGAAATTCCGCGAAGGCAAGGCATTGCAGGAGAGACGCAGACAAATACTGGAGAACTGGGAGACGCTGCGCCGGAAAATCAAAGGACAGCTGCTGGATTTCGCTGAGCTGAAAAGACGCTTCAAGTTGCTGGGCTGCCCAGTGCAGCCCACAGAAATCGGACTGGATAAAAAAGGGGTCTATGATGGCATCATGGCCGCCGGCATGATCCGAAATAGATATACTGTCCTGGACCTGCTGCTGGAAATCGGCTGGCTCGAGGAAATTAGCAGCCGAGTGATAGAAGCGTATTTTGAATGGTGATTGGGGATTGGGACACGAAGAGACACCAAGTCACACTAAGGGTTTAAACCATCATTTGCGTGCCTATCTGTAGCAGAAGGCCAGCTTGGTATACTATCATGGTGACGATGTAGGCCAGAGCAAAAAGACCGACGGCGTCGGCAATGGCGTAAACCCAGGAGTTAAGCTCCTTGCGGATGATAATCAGCGTGGCCAAACAAGGTATGGACAAAAGACAGAAAAGCATGACGCAAAAACCCTGCAAGGGAGTGTAGGTGTTGACCAGATGACGGCGCAGAGGCACCGACTCCTCGGCGTCGGCGCCTACCGAGAAGAGTATGCCCAGCTGCGAAACGAAAACCTCGCGGGCAGCCATGGAGCCGACCAGGGCGGTGCACAAACGCCAGTCAAAGCCGACCGGACGGAAAAACGGCTCCATAAACTTGCCCAGCCTGCCGGATATGGTGTAGCCTATGGCCTCGGCCTGGCGGTCAAACTCGAGCTGCTGCAAGGCGTCAGAAAGCAATTTGGCGGACTGCCAGGCCTGCTTTTGTCCGTTGCTTAAGGGCAGCTCCCCCAGTCTCTCCAGCTCGGCGCCAGGCAAATAGCCTTCCTTGTCCAAAAATGCCTCGGCGTTTTTTTTAAGCAGGCCGCTTTGTTTGAAAAGGCTGATTTGCTCTGGGTTCAGTCCCAATTCGGCCTTTAGGTCGGCGCCCATTTTCTCGTAGTCCTGCTCGAAATGCTGTTTTTCCGGAAATGTATTGGTGATAAAGAGTATGACTGCGGCGGCCAGGATAACGGTACCGGCCTTTTGCAGGTATTGCAGGCTGCGGTCCCACATATTGAGAAATATGCTTTTGACCGTGGGCAGGCGGTACGGCGGCAGCTCCATTAGATATACCTCCTGGTCTCCCTTAAACAGGGTCTGCTTCATGACCCAGGCGGCACACATGGCAAAAAACACGCCGATCAGATAGATGGTCAACATCACGGAGGCCTGTCTGGCCGCCGGGAAGAAAGCCGGTATGATCAGGGCGTAGATAGGCAGCCTGGCGCTGCAGCTCATCAGCGGCAGAACCAGGATGGTGGTGATGCGGTCCTTCTCCGACTCGATGCAGCGCGTGGCCATGATGGCGGGCACGGTGCAGCCGAATCCCAGCACCAGGGGCACAAAGCTCTTGCCGTGCAGGCCGAATCTGCGCATAATGCCGTCCGTGACAAAGGCGGCCCTGGCCATGTAGCCGCTGTCTTCGAGGAATGAGATACCCAGGAAGAGCAGTGTGATATTGGGCAGGAAGACGATGACCTCGCCGACACCGCCAATCACGCCGTCAATAAGCAGGGACTTCATAAAGGGCAGGAAAGTCTCCGGCCATAGCCTGCCCAGCAGGAAGCAGAGCTTGGCCATGCTGAACTCGATGGCCTCCATCAGCGGTTCGGCACAGCGGAAGGTAAGCCAGAAGGTGACATAGAGGATAAGCAGAAATATGGGCAGACCCAGGATTTTGTTGGTGACCACGCTGTCTATGCGGTCGGAGACTTCCCAGCGTTTGACTCGGCTAGTAGTGATGCTGCGGCGGCAGGCTCCGGAGATCAGGGCGTAACGGCAGTCGGCCATAAAGGTCTCCGGCAAGAGCAGGTTGCGGCTGTCCAGCTTGGCTAGCTCTTCCTCGACTGTGGGCAGAAACTGTTGCAATTCCGGCATTTGCATGGCGGAGACGTCTCTCTCCAACAGCTTAATGGCGAAGAACCTGGCCGGCACATGGCTGTAGGCCTCCGGATGCCTGTCGGCGATAAGGGCTGAGACCGTGCCTATGGCCTCGTCTATCTTCTGGTTGTAGCAGAATCTGGCGGTGACCGGGCTGGTTTTCCGCGGTTCCTGCAATAGCCGGGGCAGCTGTTTTTTCAGCTCCGTGATGCCGCTTTGCCTGGTGCCTATGGTTTTGACTATCTTGGCGCCAAAGGTTTTTTCCAGCTCGGCGTAATTAAACGAGAGGCCTTTTTTCTCGGCCTCGTCGCTCATATTGAAGGCAATGAGCATGGGTATGTCCAGCTCGGCCAGCTGTGTGGTCAGATAGAGGTTACGCTGCGGTATGGTCGAGTCCACCACGTTGATGATCAGGTCCACGTTCGGGGAGATCAATTCCTGGAAGGCGACTCTTTCTTCCGGCGAGGTTGAGGAGAGGCTGTATATGCCCGGCAGGTCGATTAGCTCGATGTGCAGGCCGTCCAGCTCGAGGCTGCCGGCTTTGCGCTCGACGGTGACCCCAGGGTAGTTTCCGACATGCTGGCGCGTGCCGGTGAGCTGGTTGAAAATGCTGGTTTTGCCACAGTTGGGGTTGCCAGCCAAAGCCACTGTGAATGACTTTTTCATGGGTATACCTGGTGTTTTGGTTGAGAAAAAGCGCAGGCGGGAGAAGACGTAAAGTCAGACAAAGCCACACTCATGCTGGCCTGCGCCACATGGCGAAATGAATAATATAGCGCCTGGCATAAAAAAAGTTAGACGCGGCTAACATTTTTTTTTTGGACACGAAGACACACAAAGGCACACTAAGGCAGCGCCAGTGGCCGTTGTCAGAATCAGTGGTAAAAAGCTTTATCGACATTATATTATTTTTTTATTTATTTCACTGCGTTAGGGGATCGAATTAATGGAATTTGGCGCGACTCTGGTTATTTTGGCGGCTGCGATTTTAGCCTGTCTTTTATCCAGTAAGATATCCACTTGGCTGAATATGCCTACGCTTTTGTTTTTTCTTGGCGTAGGCATGCTTTTCGGCTCTGAGGGCATAGGCAGACTAAGCTTTGACAATGCTGATCTTGCCAACCGCATCGGCTCGGTTGCGATGGCCTTTATTCTTTTTTCGGGTGGTTTTGACACGCGCTGGAAATCGGTGCGTCCGGTATTGCTGAGCAGCGGCATTTTGGCCAGTCTGGGTGTTTTTCTCACCGCCTTGTTTGTCGGTTTGTTTTGTTATTACGCCATGCGTCTTCTGGTTCCCGGCATTACGGTTTCCTTCGCCTGGTGTTTTTTGCTCGGCTCGATCATTTCCTCGACGGATGCTGCCGCGGTCTTCGCCATTTTGCGTTCTCACCGTGTCAGCCTGCGCGGGCAATTGCAGCCACTGCTCGAGTTCGAGTCTGGCAGTAATGATCCGATGGCGGCATTTTTGACCATATTCATGGTTCAAACCGTGCTTGCCGAGAGCAGCGGGGCCGGGGCTTTGCCCAGTTGGCACTATCTCAGCATCATCCCCTGGTTTTTCATTAAGATGAGCCTTGGCATCATCGGGGGCTTGGCCTTTGGCCGTGCCGCGGTATGGCTTTACAACCAGATTGACTTTGAGTATGACGGTCTTTACTATGTGCTTGCCTTTGTCAGCGTGGTGCTTACTTATGCCGGCATCGAGCTGATTGGCGGCAATGGCTTTATGGCGGTGTATGTGTGCGGCATGGTAATGGGCAATGGCAAATTCATCTACCACAATGGCATAGGTAAGTTTTCCGATGGTTTTGCCTGGCTTATGCAAGTGGTGCTTTTCGGCATGCTGGGGCTGTTGTCGTCGCCGCGGCAAATATGGGAGGTGAAATGGATAGGGCTGGCGGTGGCGGCATTTTTGATGCTGCTGGCGCGTCCGGCAACGATTTTCATTTGCCTGCTGGGCAGCAAGTTCAAGCTTGCCGAGCGCACGCTGATCTCCTGGGTGGGTCTGCGCGGCGGCGCGCCGATTATGCTGGCTACCTTCCCCTTGATGAATCGCATCAGCAACGACAGCCTGATGTTTCATATCGTTTTCTTTATCGTTATTAGCTCGGTGGCCATACAAGGAATGAGCATCATGACCCTGGCGCGCTTTCTGCACCTGGACCTGCCTTTGCGTAAAACCCCGCGCGTGCCGCTATCATTCGAAAATACCGGCACCATGGACGCCAGCAGCAGGCAATTCGTCTGCGATGAAAGAGCAGACCGCAAAACCCTGGCCGAACTGGGTCTGCCACCTGGCGCACTGGTGATGCTTATCCGACGGGAAGGCAGCTTCCTTATCCCGCAGGGCAATACCATCCTGCAAAAAGGGGACTGCCTGATGATTATGGGAGCGGACAAGGCGCTGGAACAAAGCGCCCTGCTGTTGCAGGAAAAAGAAGGCTGACGAGCGGGAACACGAAGGGGCTTAGTGTGACTTAGTGTCCAAATGTAGGCAAGCATCATGGGTATCTTTGCTGGCAGTATAGACTTGCGTTCTTCCAGGGCGGAGGACTGCCGGGTCAGCGGCGGGGAACAGGCCAGCGCGGGAGGGGTGCAGCTTTTTATCGCGGCGGACCTGCAACAGCGTGACTGTGGCGCCGAAGAGCTGCTCAAAGCCTACCTGAAACTGGGCACCGGCGCATTCAATAAGCTGAGCGGCGCATTTTGTTTTGCCCTCTGGGAGGCGGAAAAGCAACGCCTGCTGCTAGGCTCGGACCACTGTGGTCAAAAAAAACTGTATTATCGGCAGGACAAGGAAGGCAGAGTACATTTTTCCGAGAGCCTGGCGGCGCTGAAAAACGGCCCCGGCTTTGTGCCGGAGATAGACTTTCAGTCCCTGGCCGACTACTTCGCCCTGGGCTATATCGCTGCGCCGCGGACTATATACACGCAGCTGCGACTGCTGCCGCCAGCCAGCATAGTGAGCTTCAAAGCCGGAGAAGAACCGCGCAAACAAATATATTGGCGGGCGCAATTTCTGCCCAAGCTGAAAATCTCCTTTGCCGAAGCAGCAGAGGAATGCCGGCGCCTGCTGACGCAAAGCATACAAAACTGCCTGGCGGGACAAGAGCGAGCGACTTTTTTGCTGTCCGGCGGCATTGATTCGAGCCTGATACTGGCTCTGGGCAAAGACCAGCTTGCAGAACCCGCCCTGGCGCTCTCTATCGCTTTCAGCGACCCGCTGTATGATGAAAGCGCTCTGGCGGCGCAGACCGCGGCCTGGCTACAGGTGCGACACCAGCTGCGCTGCTTCGAGCCGGAAGACCTGCGGCTTTTGCCCGGCCTGCTGCAAGCCGGCGGACAGCCCTTTGCCGACTCCTCCCTGCTGCCCAGCAGGCTGGCCTTGCTGCAAGCCGAACAACAGGCCGACTTGGTGCTCAGCGGCGAGGGCGGCGACGAGCTGTTCTGCGGCTATAGAAGGCTGCAGTTTCTGCTTTGGCGTTTTTGCTGCGCCGGGCTGCCGGCCCAGGCGCTGGGCTTTTTGTCCCGGCTCCTGCTGGGCTGGCTGCCCGAGGCCGGGGAACAACGCGGGCGCTGGGCGAGTTTTCGCCGAGCCGCCAGCGCCCTGAGCCGCCCTGCCCTGCCGGCCTACGCCGGCTTCCAAGAGCTGTTTTCCGCAGAGATGCGCCAGGAACTGCTTTTGGGACGTGAACACGAGGACTATCTTCTGACCTGGCAGGAAATACTTGAAGCGAATTGCAGCATCGAGGCCTTGGAACGGTTTGACGCGTTGGAGTTGGGGGTTTATCTTCCTCAAGACTGCCTGCAAAAGCTGGCTCTGGCTAAACAGGGACTGAGTCTACAGGTCCGCTGCCCCATGCTGGAGCGCGAGCTGCTCGAGTTCGCCCTGCGCCTGCCGCGACAGTATAAAATCAGCTTTTTCGAGCGCAAACGCCCCCTGCGCGCAATAGCAAAAAAGCTGCTGCCGCCAGAGCTGCTGCGCCAAAACAAACGCGGCTTCGGACTGCCTATGCGTAGCTGGCTGAGAACCGAGCTGGCCGACGAAGTCAGGGAGCTGCACGAGAGCCTGCCGGCATGGGACAAGCAGGGATACCTAAACCAGGAGTACCTGCGCAGGCTCTGCCAGGAACACCTGCAAGGACAAAAAGACCATGGCGCCAGACTGTGGAGCATACACTGCCTGAAAACCTGGTTGCAAGAATAAGCATTAGTGTGACTTAGTGTGTCTTCGTGTGTCTTAGTGTGTCTTAGTGTCCAAAAACCCCATTATATTAGAACCCGAAAAACTGAAATTTCGAGGATACCGATGAGCGACTCCACCCCTTCCGGCCTAAACGGCCCTGCCCTGCTAGACCTTTATTACCACGATGTGCGCAGCCACCTGCTGGAGGCGGCAGCCGCCTTCGACCGCTTCGAGCGGGCCGGCCTGGACCCGGCCAGCGAGCCGCGCCTGCGAAAGCTGCGCGAGACCGCCGCCATAGTCTGTGATCTCAAACCCGAGCGCGCCAAACGCTTTCTCGAGGCCCTTTCTTATGACTGATGTAAGCCGCAATACCTTCCACGACCCGGAATACTATATGCGCCAGGCTCTGCGTCAGGCGCAGGAGGCCGCCTCTCGGGGAGAGGTGCCCGTAGGCGCAGTGGTGGTGTGGAACCAGAGGATCATTGCCCGGGCCTATAATCAGGTGGAGCAGCTCAAGGACGGCACGGCTCACGCCGAAATGATAGCCTTGACGCAGGCCTGTGCCGCAGTCGGCGACTGGCGTCTGAACGAATGCAGCCTGTATGTCAGCAAGGAGCCTTGCGCCATGTGTGCCGGCGCCATGGTCAACTGCCGCCTGGGCAAACTGGTTTTCGGCTGTGCCGACCCGCGCATGGGGGCGGCCGGCGGCGCGCTGGACATCACCGGCTTTGCCGGCATGCTGCACCGCGTGCCGGTCGAGTCGGGACTGCTGGCCCAGGAATGCGCTGAAATCCTGCAGGACTTCTTCCGCCAACGACGCCAGTGAAGACCGGAGGCAGCGGCGCCACAAGGGAGCAGACTACAATCGAGGAGAAAAACCATGTCTAGAGTTTTAAGCAACGAGTTGAGCTGGTCGGTGTCTCGCTGGCAGCAGTTTTTGTATTGTCAGCGTGCCTACTACTACAATTATTATGGTTCCTGGGGCGGCTGGGACTACAATGCGCCCGAGCGCGCCAGGCAGCTTTATGTGCTGAAGAACGTCAAATCTCTGCTTATGTGGGCCGGCAGCATCGTGCACGAGCTTATCCAGGAAGCGCTCGAGGAGTTCACCCGCAGCCGGCAGCCGCCCAAAACCGCCGAGCTGCAGGAGAAGGCGCGCTTGAAATTGCGTCAGGGCTGGATAGAAAGCGTCAGCCGGGAATGGCTGAAGTATCCCAAGAAAACCAACCTGTTCGAACTCTACTACGGCGACGGCAAATCCCTGCCTAAAGAGCAGACCGACTACGTGCGCGAGCGCGTGTATAACAGCCTCGAGGCCTTTGCCAACTCCGGCTTTGTCGCCGAAATTCTGCAAGTGCCGTATCTGCAATGGAAAAGCATAGACCGGCTGGACAGCTTCCAGCTCAACGGCTGCAAAATCTGGGGCGCCATCGATTTCGCCTATATAGACAATGGCGGCAAATTGCATATCGTCGATTGGAAGACCGGCGGCGAAAACCCGGCCTCGCTGCGCTTGCAGCTGGCCTGCTACGCCTTGATGGCAATGGATAAGTGGCAGCTGCCGCTGGAAGACATAGAGCTGCACGGGGTCTTCCTGAATGACGGCGGCAGAAAAAGCGACTACCCCATGAATGCGGAGTCCCTGGTCGCCATTAAAGACCAGATACTAGGCAGCATCGAGACCCTGAAAAGAAAATTGCGCGACCCGGAAAAGAATCTGGCCGAGGAGGATGACTTCGAGTTCAGCGGCTACCCGCAAAACTGTCAAAGCTGTAATTTCCGCGCCGCCTGTCCCTGTGTCACTGGCGAAGGAAGCTAAAAGCCGGCTGTTAGCACACGAAGTCGCACGAAGCCACACGAAGCCACACAATTTGGAGGATATCATGTCATCTACATTCAGCATTCGCAAGATGCAGTCTTCCGACCGCATTGCGGTCGCCGGTCTTATCTGTCTTTCCACCAGTGCCTGGTATGAGAGCCATTTTGGGCTGCGTCGTTTCATTGGCGGCCCGCGCACCACTGAGGTCTACTATGATGTCTATCACAGTCTGCCGGGCAGTTCCGGCATCGTTGCCATTGACGATTATTCCGAGACTGTGGTTGGCTCCTGCTTTCTGCATGTGCGCCCCACCCATGTCGCCCTGGGCATTATGAATGTGCACCCCAGCTATGCCGGCAAGGGCATAGCCTCCGCCATGCTGAAGGACATCATCGAGACCGCAGAGCTGCTGAAGAAGCCGCTGCACCTGGTATCCAGCGCCATGAACCTGGACTCCTTCTCGCTGTATAACCGGGCTGGCTTCACGCCCTACTGCCTGTATCAGGACATGCGTTTCCAGGTGCCCGAGGAGGGTTACAGCGCAAGCCTGCCGGAAGCGGCGCAGGTGCGTGCGGCTCAAGCCGGCGATTTGCAGGGCATCTTCGAGCTGGAGCGACGCATTACCGGTCTGGAGCGTGCTCAGGACTACAAGCATTTCATCGAGAATCCGGAGCGTATCTGGTCGGTTAGCGTGCTTGAGAACCCGAACGGCAAGGGTTTGGCCGGCGTGCTCTGCTCGGTTTGCTGCGAGGCCACGCATATTATAGGGCCGGGTTGCGCAGTAGACGCTGGAGCCGCCAAGGCCTTGTTGCTGACTCAGTTGAATCAGTATCCAGGGCGCAGTCCCATCGTGCTGATACCCTGCGAGTGCAGAGAGCTGCGCGATTTCGCCTATGCCCTGGGCGGCAAGAACGTAGAAATACACTTTGCCCAAAGCCGCGGCGAAATACCCCAGTTCAAAGGGCTTACCTTTCCTACTTTTCTGCCGGAAACACTCTGAAAAAACTTGCTGTCCTTAGTGCGTCTTAGTGCGCCTTCGTGCGCCTTCGTGTCCTCCCCCCCTCGTGTCCAAAACCCTCTATTTTCGCAGTATGGTAATGCTACAAGCGGCATTGTTTTTGCCATAGTCCAGGAGTGATCATGAGCGACAAGAATGTGGAGATTTGTCAACACGGAATCATTTGCAGCATGCCCAGCGAGCGCTTCGGCTACTTTGGCTGGCCAAGCATAGCCCGGCAGAGCGATGGCACTATTGTGGTGGCGGCCTCAGGCTTGCGCTTTGCTCATGTCTGTCCCTGGGGCAAAAGCGTGTTGTTTCGCAGCCATGATGAGGGGCTGACCTGGTCCAATGCAGAGGTGGTAAATAACACTGCCCTGGATGACCGCGACACTGGAATAGTCAGCTTGGCACAAAACCGACTGGCCCTGACCTGGTTTAGCTCGGACACAGACAAGTATAGAGATAGTCTAAAAAAATCTCTGAACAGCCAGGATATGCAGATTATCGAGCGAATCCTGGATGCTTGGACTGATGCTACCAGGGAAGGCTACAATGGCTCCTGGATTAGAGTCAGCGAAGATGGTCACTACTGGGGGGAGCCGCGGCCGGCACCGGTGAATGCTCCGCATGGTTTTATCGTCCTGGTTGATGGTTCCTGGCTCTATCTGGGCAAGGCTTGGCAGTTGCAGCCAGGCGGGCGCATGCCGTCAAGCGAGCAGCCCATTCAGGCGGCCCGTTCGCAGGACGAAGGCAGAACCTGGTCACTGCTTGGAGCAGTGCCATTGCCGCCTGACATGCATTATGAAGACTGCCATGAACCGCACGCAGTACAACTGCCCGATGGCAGCCTGCTGGGCTTTATAAGGCATCACAAGCCATTTCAAATATTGCTCAGCCGCTCCTTGAATGGCGGGACTAGCTGGACGGAGGCAAAGGCCTGCGGGGTTCTAGGCTCGCCCCCGCATGCCATATTGCATTCATCCGGAGCGATCATCTGTGTCTATGGCTATAGGCTGGAGCCTTACGGGCAGCGCGTCATGATTAGCCATGACTATGGCAAAAGCTGGCAAAAAGATATTGTGCTCAGAGATGACGGGCCGGACCACGACTTGGGCTATCCGGCCTCGGTGGAACTGGCCAATGGCGACATTCTAACTATATATTATCAAAAATTGCAGAAGGAGCATAAGAACTGCGCCCTACTCTACACGCGCTGGCGGCTGACAGAGAGCTGAAGCAGTGGCAAGGGGTGGTTCGCCGCCATGTCTCAGAAAGCGCAGCACAAGACGGTGTGCCCTGGTGGTAGGCTCCCCCTTAGTGTGTCTTCGTGCGCCTTCGTGTCCCTTCGTGTCCCTTCGTGTCCCTTCGTGTCCCTTCGTGTCCAAAAAAGCTTATTTCAGTCCGCGCTCATAATTAAACAGGAAGGGATTTTCGCCTGGGCTTCTCAGGTCTCCATCCGGGTCGTCACTGCCTTGCAGGTCCAGCAGCAGGTGCGTCACTTTCACCCGGGGATTATGCAGCGCACGCCAGTCGAATGGTTTTCTGGCGCGCAGCACGGTCATGCCGCCTTCGAGCCTGGGCAGCAGCTCTATGTCACGGGCGTCGCGCAGAAACTCGGCCTGTCCCGGCGCAAAGCCCTCGGGCAGGCGCACGCGGCTGCGCATCAGGGCCGGCCTGGCAAAAACCGTCAATGCCAGCGCCGTGCTGGCCTCCGCACAGAGTTGTTCGAGCTGCTCCCGGTCTATCTCGCAGGATATGCTGCTGCTGCGCATGCCGCATTCTTGCAGGAAGCGGGCCGCATTGGCATTCAACACTGCCAGCCCCGGGCCGCCTTCCAGCGGCAGCCCGCGTCCGCTGGCCAGCTGCCAGCCGTCCCAGGAATTAAGCTCCACTGCCAGGCCGGCCTGTTCGGCATAATCAAGCACAAGCTCGCAGAGCGGCAGCTGAGCCTCGTAAAACTGCGCCGGCAAAGCCAAGACCGAGAGCGCCGGTCCCAGTTCGGACAGAGCGGCAAGCTGAGAGCGCATGGCCTCTGTGGTTGAAAGCAGTTCGCAGGCGTAAATCAGCTCATAGTCCAGGGCGTTCCGGCTCTGTTTACGCAGCCATTCCAGCTCTGCGCGTCCCACACGCAGGCGTCTGGGGCGCATTCCCAGGGTCTGTCGGTTAGCCGGGTGCGGCTTGTGGCTAGCCAGCAGGAAGGACTCCAGCTTCTCAGGCAATTTGACCCGCACCTGCCCCTCGGCCTGCTTGTTGGCCAGCCGGCAAAAGCGGTTCATGCTCTCCTGCAGCGTTTTCAGACAACGCCGCGGCAGCAGCTTGCTCTGTAGTTCCGGCGCGCACTGCAGGCGCCATTTCAGGCCGCCTGGCGCCTGGCGCAGCAGCTCGGCGTGCAGCTCTTCTATGCTCATGGCACGCCTGGCCGAGGCAATGCGTTGTCTGGCAATGCGCTCACTGCCCCGATGTCCGCGCCAGCTAAAATCCCAAATAAGGGCGCCGTCGGCCTCGAACCGCAAAGCGATGCTGGCCTGACGCGAGGCTGTCGGCACAGAGTCCGTCTGCGCCTGCAGCCGCCGGCGCGGCCTGCCGGACTCGCCGCTGATGTCGTTCAGCTTGCCGGCAAAAAAAGCCTGGCTCAGGGGTCTTCCGCTGTAGTCGCCCAGCTGTTCGGCTTCCTCTCTAAGCTCGGCGGCGCTGCGCTGCTGGCGCTTGGCGGCCTGAAAAAGCCTCAGGGCCTGGGCCACCCAGTCCGCCGACTTTAAGCGTCCCTCTATTTTCAGGGCTTTGACGCCGCAGTCGGCCAGTTCCGGCAGACATTCCACCAGGCTCAAATCATACATGGAGAAGATGCGCGCGCCTTCGCCCTCTGGCCTCTGCCAGGGCACGCGACACGGGCTGCTGCAGGCGCCGCGGTTGCCGCTGCGACCGCCGCCCCAGCTAGAGAGCAGGCAGCGCCCTGAGACGCTGAAACAAAGTGCACCCTGCACAAAGACCTCGCATGCTATGCCCGGCAGCGCTGCGGCTGCTCTTATCTCCTCCCGGCTCAATTCCCTGGCCAGCACCACTCTTTGCAGCCCCAGGCGTTTGGCGGCCTGCATGCCGGCGCTGCTGCTAATCCCGGCCTGTGTGCTGAAATGAAAATCCAAATCGGGAAAAAAAGCGCGCAGTTGCAGCAGAGCGGCGTCGCGCACTATCACCGCATCCACGCCGGACTCGGCGGCCAGTTGCAGCGAACGTGCCGCCAAACCCAATTCGCGCTGAGTCAGCTCGGTATTCAGCGTCAGGTATGCCAGCACGCCATGCTTATGCAGCAGCGCCACGGTCTCGGCCAGCTCTTCGGGAGCAAAATTCTCCGCTCCCTGTCTTGCATTCAGCCGTTTCAGGCCAAAATATATCGCCTCGGCGCCGGCCTCGATACCGGCCTCCAGTTCCGCCCTGCCGCCGGCAGGAGCCATGATCTCCAATTGTGTCAGCCTTGTCATGCTAGCCCATTACTCAATAAGCGGTAAAACCTTAAACATAATTCCCTTCGGCAAGCTTGCCAAAAACTCTAGAATGCAATAAACCAGGTTCAAAAAGCTGATTGCGCACCCAGTTGCACAGCGTCGCAAAGGTCGCACTAGAGGCCCAGTTTTTGGGCTACGCCATAGTCGTTGGCGTCGAGTATTTTTTTATCGATTTTTTGCCAGACTTGATTAGCGACGCCCCATTTATTCAAGGCTGCGGCAATATGTATGCGATACAGCAAGTCATAGCGCCTGGTGTTATTGGTGAGATGCATGGCGGTTTCCAGATGCCAGGCTTGGTCTTCAGCGCGCCGCCGCAATATTTCGGCGATTTCAGGTCTTTTTTGCGGGCAGGCTTCGGCTATGCGTATGAGTGCGCAGAATGCATAGCTGTGATATTGGAATTTCTGCTCCAGGTCTTCCTGAAACAAGCATTCCGCCAAGAGTTGTATGGCTTCGCTGTCATGCATTTTTCCCAGGAGATAAGCCGCCGCATAGCCTCTCTGATGATTTTCCTTGCGGCTGGTTTTAGGTAGGAAGGGGTCTCTTTCTCGCAGGCATTCGCGTAATTCCGGCAGGGCGGCCTGATTGCCTCCCAGCGCCAGTGCGAAAGCGGCATGTCGGCGCAGGTTCAGGTTTTGCTCTCCTTGTTTTTGCAGGCAATTTATGAGCATCGCATGCCATTGTTGCTGCTGTGCCACCCAGATGGCTTTTCCGGGGGCCTCGCTGTTCAAGCCTGCCAATATTTCTTCTTCCGTCATTACTTTGAAGCTATCGTTATGGCTTAGCGGCACCGGGCTTTGGGTTGGCGATTCATTCTGCAGCCATGCAAAGGGGATTTCATGTGGTTCCCGGCCATGTTTTTTTGCCAATGCGGCCAATATTCCGGCGCATTCTCCCAGTCTTCCCATGCCTGCATTCATGCGCACGGCGTGTCCCAGGTCATGGTCCACATCCAGGTGTCTGCCGGCGAGGATCAGGCCTTCGATCCCCTCGGGCAGTATAGCTCCCAGGGGCACGGGGATAACGATTTCGGCTCCCCACAGTGAAGCGGCGATGATCCAGTCCTGATAATTTTCACTTTCCAGGGCGAAGTCTTTGGCGTGGCTATCCAGGTTGGAGTAGACATAGTCTATGCTTTGTTGGTCATTAAAGCCTGCGGGGCTTCTAAAGTCTGCCATGCTGACGCTTTGTCGGCCGATGATGTGTCTTCCCTCCCTGACTCCGAGCAGGTCTGCCGGCACCAAGATACGGCGGTCCAATTTGCTGTAGTCTTCATACAGGTGTATTTCCGGGCATTTTTGCAATATCTGGCTCAGCTCTGGCGGGCTTCCCTGGTCCACACAGCCGGCGTCAAAATTCCAGCAGATAACATTTTGTCCTGCGAAGGCTGCCATTGAGTATGTAAAAGGCTGGAACTGCTGGTCACTCTTGCGTCCGCAGCGGTTTTTCAGTCCTGCCATACTGGTCAGTTCCGCCTCTGCGGTAGCATCAATGACCACATTGGCTTGGCATTGGTAGCTTTGTTCATTTTCCAGCCATTTCAGGCCCTTGACTTTTTTATTTTCCAGCAGCAGGCCAGTCACGTTGGCGCCATAGCGGATTTCCACTCCGAGTTCGAGCATTTTTTCTTCGAGATAGAGCTTTCTATTTTCGATTTGACCAGCTCCGAAGTATTCATCCTGGCATCGTTGTTGTATTTCCTCGGCATTTTTTTTGCATAGCGCTGTAGGTTTTTGTATATAGAATCCGGGAATAAATCCTCCGCTTTGGGTACCGCCGGCATAGGTATTTCGTTCCAGCACCAGACAGCTCAGGCCGCGTTTTGCTGCTGCGATAGCGGCGCAGCTGCCGGCTGTTCCCAGTCCGGCCACGATCAAGTCGTAGTGCGTTTTGCTTGTGTTGCTTGGCGGCGCTGTTTTCGGCGCGGCCAGTCTCTGTCCCCGCAGTCCGGCTTCCAGTGCCTCGAATGGGTTATTGAATTCCGAGCGGAAGTATCTTGCTGCACAGAGTAGCAGCCTGGCTTTTTTCAGTGCTGGCTGTCTTTGTTGCCATGCCAGCTTTATTTTTTGTCTGGCGTTCTGCCAGCTGCACTGCTCATCCAGCGGCAGGCTGATGTAGGCCTCGCCCTGCAAGGCGCCATGCCACAAGCGTAGTTCGCCGTATGCTCCTTCGGGGACTGGTTCATCAAGCTGCAGCGCCGCATGAAGGCTGGCTTTGCCCCTAGGGCGGGCATCGATTATTTCATCAGCAAACAGCTCAAAGCAACCTTTTGAGTTTTGCAGCAGCAGCTTGTTTTTTTCCACGGCGCAAATTTGCGTAAAGAGCATGATATTGAGCTGCTCTGCGTTGATCAGCTTGCTGAAAACCGGCAGCAGTGCGCCTGGGTGCAGCCGCCCCTCCTTCAACGCCTTGCGCTGCTGTAACTCGTCATAAAGACGCCTGGTCAAAGGATGCCAGGCAGGGTCTTTTTTTCCCGGACAGCCATTAGCAGCGAAGCTGAAGACAAAATCTGCGCCTATGCAAAGCTCCGGCTCCACCAGCAGACAGTTTTCCCGATTGATAGCCAGACCGCAGGCGTAAAATCCGGCCCCCAAGATGATGCTCTTATAATGACGTTGCGTATACATAAGGAATCTCTACTGCTTGTTGTGCGAAGGCTGACTGACAAAAAACCCGAGTTTTGCTGACCAATGAATGGCATTTCAAAACAAGGGCGGATCGGACGAATCGGACGAATCGGACGAATCGGACGAATCGGACGAATCGGACGAATCGGACGAATCGGACGGATCGGACGGATCGGTCTAGGGTCGCAGAGGGCACTATGGCAGCTCTGGTATGACGATGCTTTGTCCGATGCGCAGCTGGTTCGGATTTTTTTCCAGCTCTGGGTTTGCCATGAGTATTTGGCGCAGTTGTGCTGGCGTGCTTTTGCCGTAGTAGCGTTGTGCGATCTTGCTCAGGGTATCTCCGGCTGCCACCTGATGGCTGCGCAGCATGGCCGGCGGCGGGGGCGCATTGCTGGCAGCCGTCTTAGTTGCAGTGACGGCAAGCGGGGCTTTTCCTTTTTCCAGCAGCATATCGCGCAGTGCGAAGTTTTCGCGGTTGAGCCTGCTGATCCATTGCCTGAGCTGCTGATTGCTTTCTTCCAACAGTCTGATTTTTATGTCCTTATCGCTTGCCGCTGCCGGTTCCAGGCGCTGCTGCAAGCTGGCATAGTAGTTCTGTTCCTGGTATTGCAGCCAGAGCCTGACCTCGTCCTGCCTGTCGTCGTCGGCAGCGCAGTGGTTCAGAAAGCCCTGCAGATGCCAGATTAGCAGGGGGCTGTTTTTATCCTCCAGGTCCAGGCTTTTGGCCAGATGATAGTGGGCCTCGGCCACATTTCGGCCTTCAAGCAGTGCCTTATGCCAATCGAGCAGTGCGCGCGGACTGCTGTCGGCTGCACGGCGATCACAAGAAACAAACAAAAACAAGGACAGAAGAATAAATATGAGGCCTGGGCGCATAGAGCACTCCGGTTCGCGAATAAAAGATTAGTCTGAAGCACAGCAACTTAATATATTGTCGCTTTGCTTGCTTGCCGCAGCTTTGAAAAACTTGGACTGACTTCCTGTGACTTGGTGTGTCTTGCGGCTCCTCGGCAAAATACTGCGGCTCAGCTCAGTTTGGCGATGATTTTTTTTACGCAGTTTTCGTATATTTGCTGCCATTCTGCGTCGAGCTGGCATTCGCAGACCTCGTATCCGCCTCGTTCATAATAGCTTGCCGGGGCACCATAGTGCATATAGCCATTGCTGTATGCCGCCATCATAGTGTTTGGCACTGCTGACCAGGCCTTCACATCCAGGCTGATTTGCGCCAGCGCTTCAAAGGGAGCGGTAATAATCAGGCTGTCACCTATGCGCAAGCCCATGACATCGCCGGCAAGGGGAGCACCAGCGGCCCGTTCACTGATTTCAGCGTGCTTGCGCAGGGTCTCCATGTCATCCTCTATTTTGCTTAACTGCTCCATACTGCGCAGGCATTCTATATATCTGTCTATGTTTTTCTGATTGAAGCTACGCATGGCCATATGTTCTGGGTCAGCGTTGGCCGGAGCCTGCAGGGATTCCTGGTAAAGCGGCCAGAACTCGTCGAAATTCAGCGTGCAGAAGCGCAGAGAACTTAGTAGTTCGACCTGTTGCTGTTGTAATTTTTGCAGTCGTTGTGGAATGTCCTTGCGCCTAGGTAGCATTATTTCTTCACTATGCAGGCTCAGATTGGCATTTTTGCAACGTAGTGCAGCTTGTTCCGCCAAAACTGCGGCGGCCAGCTTGTCAGCCAAGCCGGCTATGTCGCGCGGTTTGGAAAAGTTTTTGAACTCGACATCGCAGACATCGCCTGCGGCTCCTTGCAAGAACAGAGCCATGCAGCCCTGCCCCAGTCCGGCCTCTATGCGTCTGGCTGCCAGGCCTGGAAAGTTTGCCGTCAGGGCACCGTCATAGTTGCCAAAAAGCAGGTGGCAGGCAAAATTAAACAGCAAAGCCAAGGGGCTGCCGTCGAGGCGCTCGAAGCGTATACCGCTCACTATATCGTCCAGCGGCCCGGCGCCACAGACTAGTTTTGGCGGCGGGCTTGGAATGCTGTGTCGGATGGACCAGTCCTGGCCATCCTTAAGCCGCAGCGTGCGGTTCATGGAGATTCCTGCTGCCTTGCGGCTAAAAGCGGCAACTCTCACTGCTTGCAATTGCCCAAGGGCTTGTTTGGCGGCGGCAAAACAGCGTTCTATCTGTTCTTCATCAGAGCAGAGCATCCTTCCTGGCGGATGCGTATGCGAAGCGTTGACCAGCACATGTTCTCCGGGCAACCCCAGCTCGGTCTCTATTTTTTGGCGCAGAGCCGGCAGGAACTCTTCGCCCACGTCAGGCAGCATATAGTCGCTAATGGCTCTGCCGCCTATGGCGGTTACGTCCATGCCGATAATCAATGCCCGGGTATCGCCTTGTGCCAGGGCGAGGACGGTGGCGTACAGAGGGTCGGCTATGGGGACCGCGTCCTCCCGGTTGCTGATTTCCTGCCTGGCAATACCGGCTTGCAGCACCGCTCCTGAATTGGCGGCTTCGGCAATATTGACGCTGAACGATTTGTGCATTTTGCTCTCGTTGAAGATGAAAAAATCAGTTGGCCCGCTAAAGAAGGGTACTAAGGTTGCAGGGTTCGCAGGCAGTCCTTTTGACAGACTCGATTTGAGGAAAAATTAAGATACTTCTCTAAAAGCAGCTTGTCAACCGAAATGAAAAAGTCGATCCGGGGCTTCTAGTGTGACTTAGTGTAGCTTCGTGTGACTTAGTGTCCTCCCTCTTTTGGCGGTTTTTTGCCCAGAGTATTCAGGTTCTGGTTTTCCGGGGTGGAAAAAACTCATTTGTATGTTACTTTTATAGTTGACGGTTTTTTTTATTTAAAAATTGGCTTGGAGTACTACTGATGAAGAAGCTTTTAATTGTTTTTGCGGTGATTTTTTGCTGTTGTCTTGGCTTGTCGGCATTTGACACCTCGGCTTTACAGATCAGCATCTGGGCTCCCCGGACACAGCTGGTGCCCGAGGAGATCGACATTTCCGGTCTCAAGCTTAACCTGCCCTACGGCGGCAACGAGAACGTGGCCGGGCTGGACCTGGGTCTGGTTTCAATCAACGGCAACAGCTCGGCTCTGCAAGTCAACCTTTTCAACCGTTCCAGCGAGAGCTTCGCCGGTCTGCAAGTCGGCCTGGTGAATGTCTCCGGCGCCTCTTCGGGGCTGAGCATCAGTCTTTTCAACTCGGTGGAAAGCATCTCCAAGGGACTAGAGATCGGTCTGTTCAACACGGCGCTGGAGCATCGCGGCCTGCAGATTGGGCTGCTCAACTATTGCGAGTTTCTCACCGGCTTTCAGGTAGGGCTGATAAATATCGTAACCCAGTCCACCGTGCCATTCTTCCCCATCGTCAACTTCTGCTTCTGACACCCGGGCTGTGAAGTGTAGGGCGCAGGTCTTCAGGGCCGCGGCGACAGAAGAATGCTGCCGCGGTCATTTTATATTAAGCATATAACCCGCTTTTTTTGCAATGAAATTCAAAACAGACCTGGCATTATTATGCAGCCTTAGTTTTGTTTTGCTTTCCATTGTCCTGCTTTTTGCCGTCGCTGCCAGGCTGCAACGTATCTTCGCCTTGAATCAATGCAGTCAAACCGCCAGCGAGATAGGCAGCGCGCTGAGCTGCCAGCTCGAGACGGCGCGCAGCCTGCGCGGCTTCTCGCCGACCAGGGAGCAGGCTCGAGCAAGCAGCCTGCAGCTGCGCGACCATCTAGCCGAACAGTTCGAGCTGCTCAAACAGAGCTGTCCGCCCAAAGACCAGCAAATGCAGAGCTTTATCCTGCTGCTGCAAAAGGACTGGAGCCAGGTGGAGAGTTATATGCAGGACCTGCGCGCCGGCTTCGAGACCTCCTGGCAGAAAAGCAGCTCCATAGTCGATGCCATGCGCGAGAAGATCGGTCAGCGCAACCAGCTCAACCGGATTGAAGCGCAGGCCAGCCTTAAACAGCTGTATCTGCTGCTGAGCCTCTGGCTGCTGGCCGCCGTGGCGCTGACAGGCTTCCTGCTATGGCAAAAATACCGGCAGGAACAAGAACAAAGACGAGTGCTGACTAATTACCTGGCCTTGAGCCGGGACTTTGGCGGCAGCGGCAGCGAGATGACAAGGGGCGCCGAAGCCAACGAAAGCCTCAGCGAAGCCCAGCTGGCCGACAGCCTGGAAAAATCCCTGGCCTTCTGTTTCGAGCGCTTTCAACAGGAAAGCCAAAGCAAGGACAGCTTCTTTGCCTCCATGAGCCATGAGATACGCACGCCGCTCAATGGACTGGTGGGCTTTTTGGGCAATCTGGCCGAGACCCCGCTAAATGACCAGCAAAGACAGTATCTGCGCATCATCGACTCGAGCGCGCGCAGCCTGATGCATGTAATCAACCAGATACTGGACTACTCGAAAATCCAGGCCGGCAAGATGAGCCTCGAGGATGTGGCTTTTGACCTGCACGCTTTTATCGAAGAGCGAGTAGCCATAGCCAAACAGCTGGCTCGGGGCAAAAGCGTCAAGGTGCTCCTGCAATATGAAGGCGAGAAGCCGCAAATCATCAGGGCGGATGCCGGACGGCTGCGACAGGTTCTCGATAACCTGCTCAATAATGCGGTGAAATTCACCGAACGCGGCGAAGTGGTGCTCGAACTGCTCTGCCGGCCTGAAGCAGAGGACCCCTGCAATTTAAAGCTCGACTTTGCCGTGCGCGACAGCGGCGTGGGCATCCCCTTCAATATACAGCAGCGGCTTTTTAAACCCTTTGCGCAGGCCGATGATTCGGTGGCCCGGCGCTACGGCGGCAGCGGCCTGGGGCTGAGCATCTCCTCGTCGCTGGTGAAGCTTATGGGCGGGCAGATGCAGCTGCAAAGCCGACCCGGCGAAGGCTCCAGCTTCTCTTTTTCGCTGAGCGTGCTAGCCGCCAAACCCGAAGAGCAGGTCTATATGTCCGAGCTGTATAAGGTGATTTTACCGCGCACCGAGCTGAAGAAATACTGGGCTTTGCTGGTGGATGACACTCCGACCAACCTGTTTTTGCTCGAAACCATCTGCCAAAGCGTAGGCCTGCCCTATAGAACCGCGCAAAATGGACGCGAGGCCCTGGAACTGTGCCGGCAACAGCGCTTCGACCTTATTTTTATGGATATACAAATGCCGATTATGGACGGATATACCGCCATACGGGAAATACGCAAGCTGGACAATAGCGGCAGAACCCATATTATCGCCCTTACCGCCTCCGCCTTCCAAGAGGATATAGACCAGGCGCTGGGGGCCGGCTCCACCGGCTTTATACCCAAGCCCTTCGAGCGCGACCAGCTGCTGCTCTGCATAGCCGAGGCCCTGGGGCTGGTGCCGGAGCGGCAGTTCCGCGAGGCGCAGCTGCCCCAGGAAAGCAGCGAAGGCGCCATAGTGCGCCAAATGCACGATTTTATGCGAGAACAATACCAAATATCACTGGGTGAGATCAAGATGATCCTGGCGCAAACCGTCATGGACTGGCGTCCGGTGCTAGACAACCTGAACACCTACGCGCAGCAGGGCAATGCCGAGGAGACCATAGCCATCCTGCAGCGCCTGAAAGGGCAGCTGGTCTCCATAGGGTTGATCGAGCATTCCGAGCAAAGCGTGCAGATCATGGCGGCTTTTCGCGGCAAAGACCGCGCCGCGGCGCAGATCCTGGTAAGCAACTTCTGTCACGCGCTCAGTCGTATCTTCAAAGCCCTGGAGCAAGAAGTAACGGTGACTTGAAAATGGGGGGAGGACACGAAGTCACACGAAGGCACACGAAGTCACACGAAGTCACACGAAGTCACACGAAGTCACACGAAGTCACACGAAGGAACACTCAGGCGCAGTAAGTCATCTTCGTTGCCGGCAGCATGTTTCCAGGGCGCGCGCAGTGCATTTACAGATTTTGCCGAATGTCTCTCGGTTGATCGCAGAGCTGGCCATGCACAAGCAAGACAGCGTCAATAAAATCTACGACCCCGCCTGCGCCTCAGGCTCATTGCTACGGCAGGCCAAGAAGCAGTTTGAGGAACATATCATCGTGGATGGCTTCTTCGGGCAGGAGTTCAACCACACCACCTACAATCTGGCGCGGATGAATATGTTCCTGCACAACATCAACTATGACAAGTTCAATATCAAGCTTGGTAACACCCTGCTCGCCCCGCATTTCGGCGACGACAAGCCTTTCAACGCCATCGTGGCGGATTTAGAAGAGGGAGAGTGATGAACCGCAAACTCAAGCCCAGCCAACCCAAGGAGATTAATGACAGGGAGAAGGAAAGTGCCTTGACAGGGAATGACACTTTCTATGCTGACATTGCCCATCTGTTGGTAAGCGCACGGCAATCAGTATATCGTGCGGTCAACACCGTTATGGTGCAAACCTACTGGCGTATAGGACAGCGCATCGTTGAACAAGAGCAGCTAGGCCAAGAACGCGCAGGTTATGGCGAGCAGCTCATCGTGAACCTTTCACGTTACCTGACAGATACGCTGGGCAAGGGCTTTTCAGAAGCAAATTTGTGGAACATGCGGCAATTTTATCTGACCTTCCCTGGCTATCCGCAATCCTCTACACAGCGTGTAGAGAATCTGGCATGGTCACATATCCGTCTGATCATGCGCCTGGATAACGAAAAGGCTCAGTGCCTATTGGCGCTAACTTAAGCCTGAAAAGTGTTGTTCTCCGCCGGCTTTAGCCGGCGTATGTTCATAGTTCAAGCTTTAGCTTGCGCTCTTAGCCGGCTTTAGCCGGCGTGAGAAAGCGCCAACTACAGAATATTGTTTGTAACCAGCGACTTAGGACTTTTGTAGCGCCTTTCAGGCGCTAGTTTTCGGGGTATCCTGTTCCCCAGGCACTCCACCCTTCGGGTTCCGCGCCTGGGGTTATTTTAGTATGGCGCTTCGCGCCACCGCTGGCAAGATTAAAAAAGGCGCTTCGCGCCCCTGTTTAAGGTAACATCTTGCACAACAGGAGTTTACCCTAATACTTATGACAATGATTTTTTTCTATGGTTCCTCACTTAAAATCGTTAAGTTAGCGCCAATAGGCACTGAGCCGGTACTACGAACATACGCCGGCTAAAGCCGGCTAAGAGCGCAGGCTAAAGCCTGTACTACGAACATACGCCGGCTAAAGCCAGCTAAGAGCGCAGGCTAAAGCCTGTACTACGAACATACGCCGGCTAAAGCCAGCGGGGCTTTTTTTGGGGAAAAACAATAAAAACAAGTGTGGCCAGGCAAAATGTCAAAATCATGGCCAAATTTCGTTGTCATTCACAAGGGGCTTGCTTTCTTTGACGACTTCGTGCTAAACAAGCTTGACTAGCCTAGGCACTGTGCGCGGCTAGACTTGCGCGCCGCTTTTGATCTCCTCAGGCAGGCTTGCAAGGCGTTCGTCAAGCTCACATTCCCAGACGATGATGACGCGCCAGCCCAAGGCGCGCAATTTGTGCAGGTTGACTTTGTCGCGCTCCAGCGTGCGGCGGAATTTCTCTTTCCAAAACTCGACATTTGACTTGGGCATGCCGGCCAGCTTGCAGCCCTCATGCCTGTGCCAGAAACAGCCGTGCACGAAGATGAGTGTGCGCCACTTGCGCAGGCAGAGGTCGGGCTTGCCAGGCAGCCCTCCGGCATGCAGGCTGTAGCGAAAGCCCAGCGCATGCAGATGCCGGCGCAGCTTCATCTCCGGCCTGGTGTCCTTGCCGCGTATGCGGCTCATCACCCAGCTGCGTTGTTCAACACTGATGTTATCCAAGACTCTGCTGTTCAATCATGTGTAATAACAGGCAATTGCAATTTGTCTTCAAGGCATTTGCCGGCGATGTTGGCTCAACAGCGACTGCGAAGGCAAAAAACGTTTAGGTAAAGTTATCTGTTTGCCCGCCAAGCTTTTAAATTGTGCCTGGAAAGCCTTGTTCGTATAATATTTTTTTAAGGCCGGAGCCAGGATCAGGCGATAATCCTCATCCAGAGAAATAAGTTTTCTATCAAATGCGGCATCATAAGTCGCGCTCAGGCAAAGCCCGTTTTCCGGATTCAGCCGGTTTTTTTTATCTTTCGCCCAAGGGCTGATATGGCTAGCGCGCAGAGCCTCAGGCAGGGGCAAACCAGTCAGGCAACATTGTGACTGATAGTTTTCCAGCATCATCTGGCGAAAGACATATTGATTTTGCCTGGTTTCAATCTGCCGCAAAGCAGTTTTTCCCTCATGCGAATCCACAGTGTCCGCATCATGGAGCAAAAGCGGGCTGTGTGGCAATCTTATGGATTCCAGCTGTTGAATCAGCTGCCCCGCTTCATTGACGACATGAAACTTGTCAAGGATGCTTTCCCGCCAGTCAGACAACAGCAGGAAAGTGGCCAGCTTCTTTACCGCCGCTGAGCAAAAGCCTTTTCGCCAATAGCTTTTGGCGATTTCATCTCTAAAAATTCCTCCGTCCTCTTTTTTCTGCTCGGCTTTCACCAGCGCATACAAGCCCTCGAGGCGCTCCGCCTCGCGCATGTCCCAGAGCGTTTCTTTTTTTTGCAAAAAATCGCTATTGCGCCGCAAAGCCTGGGTCACAATATCAATGGCGCGATAATAAGAAGCTGCGGCTCCGCTTCCGGGTGCGAGGTTTTCATTTAAAAAGGCTAGAAATTTTTCTTCAACTAAAAACTTCTCATTTTTTTCATCTTGCCCAAACCTGTTTTTTACCTGATATCCGCCCTCCTGCTTAAAAAACTTAGTGTGTCTTGGTGTGTTTTGGTGTGTCTTAGTGTCCTCAGCTTAGTCCAGGTCTTGGCAGGCTAGGTATATGGTTTTGAAAAGCTCGGGGATTTCATGTTCCTCGAGACAGCTGAAGGCTATTCGAAGGTCGCTGGCTGTGATCGATATGGTGCCGGCCTGATATTTTTGGAGCAGATGCAAACGCAGTGACTCTGCATCGATTTTTTTGAGCCGCAAACACATAAAGTAGCCGCTGCTGAAAGGATAAGCCTCGAAATGCTCCTGCCAGTCGGGGTTGTTTGCGAGTACCTCTTTCACCTTCAAGGCTCTTGTTTTCATCAGGGCGGCCTTGGCTTGGCGCTGTGCGTAGAAGCCCGGGTCCTGCAAAGCCTGGTTGATGATCTTCTGCGAAAGTATGGAGCAATTGCTGATGGTGCTTCTGACGATGCCGGCGGCCTTGGCCTCCAGGGCGGCAAAGAGCGGACTGTTTTCAGACACTCCGCCTATGGAGAAGCTGATAAAGCCGACCCTGAGTCCCCAGACATATACCTCTTTGGTGGCGGCATCGGCCTTGATCGCCAGCAGCCTGGGATGCTTGCCGGCCAGTTTGCTGAACATGGACTGTTGCATCAGTGCGGAGTCGAAGAAAAGCCCGAAGTAGGCGTCATCCACGAGCACCACTAGGTTGAGGCCGCGCTCGGCGCTTTGCAACAGCGCCTGAGCCAGGGCCTCGCCCTCCTCCTCGGTAGCGGTGTAGCCGCTGGGGTTATTGGGGAAGTTCAAGATGACCACGAGTTTTTCGCCGGCCTGGTGTTTTTGCAGGGCCTCCCTGAAGGCTTGCAGGTCTAGTCCCTGACCTTCAAAGTAGTTGTAGAACTCGAGTTTTGCCTGACAGCGCACGCCGAAATTCAGGTGATAGTTATCCCAGTTCATATTTGCCATAAGCAGGCTGTCGCCGGGGTTGACAAAGAGGTCGGCGGCTACACTCAGCGCTCCGGAGAGGCCATTGGTGACTATGGGCAGACTGCAAGGTACGCCTTGCAAATCAGGGTTGTCATGCAGGTTTTTCTGCCGCCAGCTTTGGCGCAATTCGGCAATACCCTGCGAGGGCGCATAAAGCAGAGCCTCATTGGCGTTGAAGTCATCCAGCTGTCGCATAACGCAGTCCAGGTGCATGGCCTGGCCGGCCTCGAGGGCGGTGCCGATGCTGGCGTTGAAGCGCTTGCCCAGGGTCTTGGCCTCGGCAGACTGGCTCAGTATACCCTTGCTGGGAAAATACATGCGCTTGCCTAGCTCCGATAAAAGCTCCAAGGCCAGGGGGTTTTCGGCAGCAATTTTCGCGTTGAGTTCTACAGCTAGAGGGTCCATTTTTGCTCCAGTTAAGGCTCTTTGTACAAGGAGTATAAATTGTCGTGGCATCAAAGGCTAATATAGACCCCCGTCCAAAAAGGTCATAACGCCGAAGGGCCGTTAGTGGCGCCCCTACAGGGCGCCGAATTCGGGAGGGGGCTTTTACCCAGGGTGGCGCTCGGCCTGCGGCCTCGCTTACCCTGGGCTGTATTAGGTTGCCCCTTCGGGGCACCAAATGGACAGATTCTCAAGAAAAAATTGAAATTTCAGCAGAAAATTTGCGTTTTGCATGCCGTTTCATCGAGTTTTTCTGCTTTGTCCGGCTCCCTTTTCCCAACAAACCAAAACGGGCAGGCGCCGCATAAGCCCTTAGTGTGCCTTCGTGTCTCTTCGTGCCCCTTAGTGTCCTCCCCCTTCGTGTGCCTTTGTGGTTCAAGGGCTTTTCGGGCGTGGTCTAATATAACCCGGCAAAAAAATCTACACAAGTAACAATCGAGGGGGGGCAAACGAGTCCCGCGGAGATATTTTTTGGCACAGGGAGGCACTTTTATTTCATTCATTCGGCATCTGATATAGTTTCAGGCCGTTGGAGGCTTTCAGCAGGACATGGCATCCTGGGCTGAACTCGGGCTTGATTTTTCTGACTGCCTGCAAATCGTCAAAGCACTCCAGTTTCAAGCCCAGGGCGGCGGGGCGGATTTCTTTGCCTACGCAGACTATACGTGCTTTAGGCAGGATATCGAGCGCTTTCTGCAGCAGGCTGAGATGCGCCTGCGCCGAGCTTGCGCCCAATTCACGCATATCGCCGAGTATGGCCACTTGCGTCTTGGCATTTTTACTTAATTCGGCAAACCAATACAGGGAGGCCAGGGCGCTGTCCGGATTGGCATTGTAGGCGTCGTTACACCAGGTTATGCCGTCACGCTGGAAGACCTGCATGCGTTCGCCGGGCAATACGGCGTTTTGCAGGCCCAGGATTATATCGTCCGGGCTAATGCCGGCCAGGGTTGCGGCGGCGGCGGCGGCGGCGGCGTTTTGCGCCTGATGCGTGCCGCCCAGATGCCAATCGAGCAGCCTGGTGAGGCCGCTCTGCTTCCAGGTCAGCCTTACCCTGTAGCCGTCTGCATGCCTGCCCAGGTATTCGGCGCGCAGGTCGGCCTGCGGACAGTCGCCGAAGCTCAGATATTTTCGACCAGCCAGGGCTGCTTGCAGGCTCGCATAGCCGCGGGCTTCATAAGGAAATACGGCGCAGCCCTCGGGGGGCAAAGCCGCGAAGAGAGAGAATTTCTCCTTGGCCACGCCTTCGAGGTCGTGGAAAAACTCGAGGTGCGCCTGACCTATATTTGAGACAATGGCGGTATGCGGCGAGCTGAGCGCGACCAACTCTGCAATTTCACCGGGATGATTGCTGCCCAGCTCCAACACCGCGGCGGCGTGGCTCTTTTGCAGGC